>JADMIO010606900.1_pt1 | contig 116014 bp, 104 predicted proteins | sample 8958161 | NCBI WGS metagenome assembly JADMIO01 (sample SAMN16585339, study PRJNA669376) | soil metagenome | isolation source: Crop rotation soil | place: USA: Cullars Rotation, Alabama | collected 2011 | reverse complement strand
TCTATTCTCTGACGCTCTATTCTCTGACGCTCTATTCTCTGACGCTCTATTCTCTAAACATCTATTCTCTATTTCTCTACCGCCTACCGCTCATACCTGTCATACTCGCAATAGTTCTCGACGCCGGTACCGGACAGATCGTAGCCGAATTCGCGCGCTTTACCGAAGTCGAAGCAAGCATCGTGTACATAGTCGTCCGGCTTCTGTAGTGCCTTGCAGAGTCCGCGGAAGAAATACCATTCGCCGACATCCGGCTTTATCTGAATGGCGCGTGTGTAGTCGTCAACCGCGCTGTCGTACTTCTTCAGCAGGTACTCGATCCGTCCTCGCCGGACATAGATCAGAAAGTCCTTCGAATACACCGCCGCCTGATTCAGATCCGCCATCGCTTCGTCGTAATGCTGCAAATCGAAATTGACATCGCCGCGAAGCTGCAGCGCCTGGCCATTCTTCGGATTCAACTGTAGTGCCCGCGTCAGATCGGCAAGAGCGCTATCGGCCTGATGCGATTTTCTGAACAACAACGCGCGCTGTACATAGCTCTCGTCGAAGTCGGGCTTTAGCTGGATAGCGTGATCGAAATCGGCGTGGGCACCTGGAAAATCTCCCAGGTTCGTTCGGGCAATGCCGCGGTTGTAATAGAGGAGAAATGCCCGCGATCCCTGTCCCTCCTGCTCGATGGCATGATTGCACGCCTGCAGCGCTCCGGCAAAATCGTTCGCTTTGATTTTTGCGACGATCGTTTCAATCACCATCTCTCCCGGCGCCTGCGCGTGCAGAGCAGCCGTCGAGAGCAGGAGCATCGCGCAGAGGAACATGATGGTCGTGCCGCACCGTATCATGGTTGGATAATGACGATAACTGCTGCCGTACATAGGCACCACGCGCAAAAATTGGATTGAGAAAAGCTGAGCGAACGGAAGCGATGAATCGGCACCGGTCGGCTGGACGCGCCAGTGTCGATTGAGGACAGAACAAATATAGAAAGAAATCGGGGGACAGGGCCCCCCGATTCTATTTGCCGAGCGCCTCGAAATAGCGCCGGATCAATCCTTCGTAATCCTTGGTGTACCCCTGCTCGCGCGAGTCGAGCAAATCCTGCTGCGCCGGCATCTTCGAGTCGTCCGACAGTTTGACATCGGGAGGACTTGGGCGCATCACGTCGACGCCGCTGTGCGATTCCCGCTCCTTGTCGAAGTCCCGCTCACGATTCGAGCGTGCGGCATCGAGAAGGCGGCTGAGGATTTCCTGCTGTCGCTGGAGGGTCTGAGGTGTCACCTGGCCATTCTGCATATCGGCGAGCACTTCTTCGATCTCCTTAGCGGTTCGTTCCAGGTCGCCGGCAATATTCTTGCGCGTCCCGCCCGATTCGCGCATCTCCTTATTCAGATCTTCGAGCGACTTCTTGACCTGTCCCTGCTGGTTGCTCAGCCGCTGCATCTCTTTTCCATCCTTCCCCTCTTTGCCTTCGCCGCTACCATTCCCCTTTCCATCCTTACCGTTTTTCCCTTCCTTTCCTTCTTTCCCCTCCTGCCCTTCTCCTTCCTGTCCGCCCGGCTGTTGTCCCTGCATCGCCTGATTGATCATCTGCTGTTGGGCGGCCATCTGTTGCAGGCGCTGCTGCATTCCCATACCCATCCCCTGCCCCTGTCCTTTTCCCCCTTCCATCTGGGCCATGGCATCACCCATCATTTTTGCGGCGCGGTTCATCGAGCCCATCGCTTCCCCTTCCTTTTCGGAGGCACCACTGCCGTTGCGCTGTTCGAGCTGCTGGGTTGCCCCCTGCATTTCGCGCATGGCATCGCCAAGCTCCTTTCCCATTTCCGGAGTCACCGCAAAGCTCTTCTGGCCCAGGCTCATCATCTGATTGGTCAGATTCTCCATCTGCTCTTCCAGCTGCTGCTGCTCGCGCGCCTGATCGCGGAACTGCTGGCTGTTGGGCTGGGTCTGCTCGGTCTTGTTCTTGAGTTCCTCCTCCTTCTTGGAGAGTTCGACAAGATCCTGCATCGCTTTCTTCATCTTGTTGGCGACAGCCTTCTGGGAGCTTTCCTGCATTTTTTTGCGCACCCCTTCCATCTTCTTCTGGAAGTTCTGGGCGGACTGTTTTGCTTTCTCCCCCTGTTGCTGCGCCTGCTGCATATCCCCCTGCTCCATCTGCTGGGCGGCCTGTTCCATCGGTTCCTGAGGGTCATCCTGCTGGAGCGATTGTTCGGCGTCCTGCATTTCTCTCGACGGCATATCCTCCTGCTCCCCCATCTGCTTTGCCAGGTCGCGCGCTTCCTCCTTCATCTTCTTCGCCTGCTCCTCCAGCTGTTTCTGGTGCTCGGCCAGTTGCTGCTGCTGCGCCTTATCGGCGGCATCGGCGTTCTTCATCTGGTCGTTCAACTTCTCCTGCTGCTTCTGAAGTTCGTCCGCGCGGCGGACCATTTCATCGACCTTCTGTTCGGTCTGCATTCGCTTCAGGATGTTCATCGTCCGCTCGATCGACTTACGGAACTGCTCTTCGTTGAACTTGTAGTTCTTCATCGCCTCGGCCATTTCCTGAGGCGTCATCTTATCCATCTGCTCCTGCATCTTTTTCATCTGCTCCATAAGCGCAGGATCTTTCATCTGCTGGAACAGCTTCTGCAGATCCTGATACTTCTGCAGCGTTTCGGGGGAGATAGCTTTTGCTTCCTGCAGCTTTTCAGCGACGGCGCGCAGGTTTTCGGCGACCTGTTCCAGCTTCTGTTGCATCGCTTCCTGCTGCTTCATCATCTCCTGCATCTTCTGCTTTTCCTGCCAGCCGGCCGACTGCTTGTTCTGGGCCATCTGCTTCATCAGCTCGCGGTTCATCTCCTCCATCTCCCGCTTGCTCTGCTGTGCATCCTTCAGGAGCTTTTCGAGATCGGCGGAAGCCTGGTTCTGTGCGGTCGTAGCCTGCGTCAGCACTTCATCGAGCGATGGGAAGCGAACCTTGACAACCGATGTCCGCGCCACTTTTGGTCCGGCGACGGCATCGTTATCGTAGACTTCGAAGTAGAGTTCCACCTCATCTTCCGGCACCATATCCAGATGGCTCATATCCCAGATGTAGGGAACATCCAGATCGTGCGATGATCCACGCGGAATCGGAATCGTCTGCGTGCGGAAATCCTTCATCGGCGATGCGTACTTGCTGGCGGTCAGGCGCCACTTGATCTGCAGCCGCGAGAAACCATAATCGTCGGAGATACGGACCTCCGTCGGCAACAACATCTTTTCATTGACATCGACCTGTCCCGTCGGCTCGACAAGTGCAATGGAGGGAGGTCCATCGCTGGAGACGGAGATGGAATAATGGACAGGGGATACATTGGCGATCCCTTCCGGCGATACAACGGAGATATAGTACTGTCCATCGCGCGAAAGCCGGAAGGCACCACTGATTGCGGTGCCGCTGACAGCCATAGGGATACGGACCGTATCGAACGATGTAGGCACCGCCAGTGCCGCCGATGCAAGGAGCGATCCGCCACGAGGGAAGATCTGCACGATCGTTGCATGTGCAACGGCGATGTTGGTCGAGAGCTGCACGTTCACCGTGGCACCACGAATGCCGCTGACATCGCCGACGTTATCGGGGAGCCGCTCCGTTCCACGTCCGGTGTATCCCGGTGATGTGATCGTGACATGGAGCGTTTTCAGTTCGGGACGTTCGACGACCGTCAACGTATGCGGTTCGGTACGCACCGGCCCTGACGATGCATAGAACGTGGTCGTTGCCTTGATGCTTCCAATTGTATAGCGGAAAGCTCCGGTCGAATCGCTGCGCAACTCGATCGCTTCTTCGGCTGATGTTCCCGACTGCAGCATCAGATGTACGGTGCGCGGTGGAATGCCGGTGGCGCGGACAACGATCTCCACCGAATCGCCACGCATCAACTGGCGGTTTGCGGGAGCGATCTGCAGCGTGAATGGCGCCGGCTTTTGAAACTCCTGGCGGTAGTGCGTTAGCCGATTAAGTGCGTTTCCATATGCGGTGGGCATCGCAAGAAACAGTCCCCCCATCACGATCACCGATGCCAGGAAGAAGAGGAGCGCCCGCTTCCGTTCGTCGTCCTCGATAATGACCGAATAGTCGTAGTGGCGGAGCGGTTCCCCCTGAACGGCGATCGATGCTTCGATCAGTTCCGGCGAATACCCTGCGACAAGGGCTCCCGAGCGTGTCGTCCGGTAGAGCTGGAGCGTATTGACAAGGTGGTCACCGACTTCCGGAATCCTGTGGCCGACGCGGCGCGCAATGGTGTCGTCGTCCTGCATTCCGAACAGCCCCAGATATCGCCCGAAGCGTGGTCCGATAAGCCATGCTGCTGCTAGCGCGCTAAGAGCGATGGTGCCCCAGTATAGCTGCGTGCGTCCGGCGACATCGAGTTCTGCGACCGCTTCGATGGAGATCGCGAGCGTCCAGAGGGTTATAGCCGCAGCAAGTGCCGTGATAATGGCGCTCTGCAGCGCAAGACCATGCTCCTTGCGACGTACCCGTCCGATCTTCCCGGTCAGGTCGTTGTAAATTGATCCTGTATTCATGCTGCTTCCGTTGCCGGAATGTCAATTCAATCCAATTGGGGTTCGTCTACATATATGTGGACGAAGAGAGGTAACGATAGTAACGGATAAGGTATGGAAAAAGGGTAGTCCTTAACTTTCGCTCATGCAATATCCCCGCTCGCGTCGAACCGATCATGTCGATACCTATCATGGCGTCACTGTCGCCGATCCATACCGGTGGCTGGAGGACGATCATGCCGAAGAGACGGCCGAATGGGTCAGAGAGCAGAATGCTCTGACATTCGGTTATCTGGAGACGATTCCGGAGCGAGAGAAGTTCCGGGCCCGTCTGAGGGAACTCTGGAACCGTCCGCGACTTTCACCCCCACTGCAATGGCGCAAGGGGCTGTATCTCTTCTCCCGCAACGAGGGATTGCAGAACCAGGCGGTGCTCTACACTGCCGATTCGCCCGACGCCACTGGCGAAATCCTCCTCGATCCAAATGCCTTTTCCGCCGACGGGACAATCGCCATGACCGGCTGGTCCCTCTCGAACGATGCCTCACTGCTCTGCTACGGATTAAGCGAAGGGGGATCGGACTGGCAGGAGCTGCATGTGCGGCGGGTCGATACACGGCAGGATCTGCCGGACATCATCCGCTGGGTGAAGTTTTCACTCTCCTACTGGACTCACGACAACGCAGGATTTTTCTATTCCCGTTTTCCCGAGCCGGAGGGGACGGAAGCATTGAGTGGTGCCCAGCGCGATCATCGTCTTTATTACCATCGCCTCGGTACCGATCAGTCGGAAGATCTGTTGATCTACGAACGGCCCGAAGAACCGGACGCACGGCTATTCTCGGCGCTATCGAGCGACGGACGGTATCTGAATATTTATGTGCACCGCACCGGCCAGCAGAATCTTCTGCTGGTAATCGATCTGATCGATCCCCTCTCCCCCGTTCTCGATGCGCCGATTATTCCTCTGTTCGATCGATACGAAGCATCGTACAGCGTAATCGACAACGACGGTCCGATCTTCTACATCAAGACCGACAACCAGGCACCACGCGAGCGGATTGTTGCGGTGGATATCGGGGCGGGTGCTGCGTCGATGCGGACGTTGATCGCCGAAAGCGATGATGTGATGGAGGGAGCGACGATGGTGCAGGACCGCTTTATCCTCACATATCTGCACGATGCTTACAGCAGAATTGCGATTCATGATAATGCAGGCGTATGGCAACGTGATCTTCAGCTCCCGACGCTCGGCACCGTTGCCGGAGTCAATGCACGTCGCTCGTCGAACGAAGTCTACTACGGCTTTACATCCTACCTCCACCCGCTGACCATCTTCCGGTACGATCTATCGAGTGGCGAGAATACGCTCTTCCGTTCTCCGGTAATCAATCTGAATACCGATGGATACGAAACGCGGCAGATACGATTTCGGAGCAAGGATGGAACGATGGTGCCCATGTTCATTACGCACCGGAAGGGATTGAAACTGGATGGAAACAATCCGACGCTTCTGTACGGGTATGGCGGATTCAACGTCTCGCTGACACCGGCATTTTCTCCATCGACCATTCTCTGGCTTGAGCAGGGGGGCGTCTATGCGGTGCCCAACCTACGTGGCGGAGGTGAGTTCGGGCTCGACTGGTATCGCGCCGGAACGTTGCATCAGAAGCAGAATGTGTTCGATGATTTCATAGCGGCGGCGGAGTATCTGATTGCGCAGGGGTACACGACATCGCGAAAACTGGTCCTGGAGGGGGGATCGAACGGTGGATTGCTTGTTGGCGCGGTGATGTGCCAGCGTCCCGACCTTTTTGCCGTTGCGATACCGGCTGTCGGTGTGATGGACATGCTCCGTTATCATCGCTTTACGATCGGCATCGGGTGGCAGTCGGACTATGGGATAAGCGACGATCCGGAGCATTTCAAGACGCTGTACGCGTACTCGCCGCTGCATAATTTGAAGGCTGGGACGCGATACCCTGCAACGCTTGTGGTGACCGGGGATCACGACGACCGCGTGGTGCCTGCGCACTCGTTCAAGTTCGCCGCGCGGCTGCAGGAATGCCAGGCGGGGGATGCACCGGTTCTGATCCGCGTCGAGACGAAAGGGGGTCATGGAGGTGGCAAGCCGATCGCGATGATCATCGAGGAGGAGGCGGATATCGTTGCGTTTGCATTACGACATACCAGATAAACAGGGAGTCACATGTCGAATCCATTTGAAGATGCGATGTCCCGTCGGTCCGACGAAGAACTGGTAGGGATTGTCGGCGCCCACCGTGGTGACTATCGTCCCGAAGCAATAACTGCCGCCGAAGCGGAACTGGCCCTTCGAAATCTCCCCGTTGCATTCGTCGAGAGTGTGACGCAGGAGATCCGGCATGAACGGGATGAACTCGACGAGAGGAAGGATATTCCCCTTGGAATGCAGCATAAGGTGATGTTCCTGCTGCTTCCGGTCTTTGTCCTGGGCTGGCTGCCTTCCTACGCTATGGCGCGATGGTCGTACATGGACAAAGGGTACATACGGAAATACGAGGATGCGAAACGGTGGATGATGTTTGGTGTGCTGGGATATGTGGGGTTGTTCGTTTTGATGGCGCTGTATATGATGTTCTAGACGGTTGCCACGTCTTCCTACGGTTACCACGCGTTCCGGCGGGCTCCTACGGTTACCAGGGACTCACGTCCCTGGCTAGGATCTGTCGCCCCTCCGGGGCTCAATGAAGAGCAGCCCGCCGACCGGACGTGGTGCAGGCATAAAGACCCGCGCCTACCATCGGCCGAATCTATTCTCTGCCTATCTATTCTCTACTCCCTCGCTCCTGCTTGACGCAACAGCGATTCGGCTTTTGCGTTTCCTTTTTTTGCGACGGCGTATTTAAGGGCGGTCAATCCTTTGGCGTCTTTGATTCCCAGGTCGGCACCACCTTTGATCAATGTTTGAAGCACATCGGTATTGCCACGTTGAGCAGCAAGGATGAGCGCTGTGCGTCCCCCCTTGTCGCGCGCGTTCCTGTCGGCTCCGGCATCGAGCAGCGTCTGCACCACATCGGGATGTCCCTCGACCGCTGCTGCCGACAATGCGGTCAATCCCGAATCGCTCGACAGGTTCACCGATCCCTGTGCAGCGATCAGCGCACGGACGACGGTATCATGACCGAACGTTGCGGCCGCCATCAATGCCGTAAATCCGCCGCCGCTCTGTGCATTTACAATCGCTTTTCCCTCGAGCAACGCCTGCACGATCTGGTTATGACCATGCGCAGCGGCAGCCATCAGCGCGGTGGATTGCAGCGGAGCTATCCCCCGGGATGTGATGGTAATGTTCACGTCGGCACCACGACGGATCAGTTCGCGAACGACATCGGTATTGCCTGCGGAGGAGGCGATTATCAACGCCGTATTTCCATCCTTGTCGCGAGCATTGATGTCGGCACCACGTGCAACGAACTGCAGAATCGTTGATGCACTGTCGGCATATCCCGCAAGAATCAGCGGCGTCCGGCCGCGATAATCGCGCGCATCGAGTGCGGCACCCTTTGCCAGGAGCGTTGCGACAATCGCCGACTGTCCGGTAGTTGCAGCACGTCCAAGGGGAGTGCGGAGGCTGTCATCTGCGAGATTTACATCGGCCTTACCAGCAATCAGTGCATCGACCGCCTCGCGGTGCCCCTTGCCGGCTGCAATCCCAAGCGGTGTCGATCCGCGCGCAAGCGTAATGCTTTTGATGTTCGGGCTGAAACCCGCCTGAATCAATGCCGATACGACTCCCGCATGTCCATTGAACGCGGCTTCGACCAGAAGATCATCACCATTCAATCCTTTTATGGAGCGGTCAGCACCAAGCGCCAGCAGTTGCGCCACCACATCGGCCGAACCGTTGTCGACCGCAAGAGCCAGCGCCGACCGCCCTTTGCGGTCTTTTGCATTGACATCCGCCCCCAGCTTTACCAGCACTGGTATCACCTGACCATGACCATTCTGCACTGCCAGTTGCAGCGCCGACATACCGCTGTCGGTAAGGACGGTGGCCGAAGCTCCCGCTTTTGCAAGTGCGGCAACGGCATCGGCATGACCGTACTTTGCGGCCAGCAATAGCGGCGTAAGTCCATGCGGATCGGCTGCATTTACATTCCCTCCATTACCGGCCAGCGCTTCGACGACTGCCGACTGACCATTACTGGCGGCGACCATCATCGCTGTAATGCCGTCGGCACCACCTTTCGCATTGGGATCGGCATCCTGCTGCAACAGACGAATCACCTTGCTGACATTGCCGGCAGCGGCGGCATCCCACAATTGCTTGTCGAGCGCATGGTCCTGCGCGCTGGCGACGATCGGGAAAAGAGCGAGCAACGGGATCAGGAGCCGGAACGCTCCACGCAAAAAAGTATGGGTCGATTTCATGGGCGCACCACATCGGTTTCAAAGGAGAGAAATATGGCAGCGGGCCACAGGGGTGTGTTTGGAAACGGGCGGGCACAAAGATAGCGATGCCCTCGAGGTGTTGCGCGTTGGGGGCTCCGCGATTGCACATATCGGCGCAATCGCGGAGCCGGTCGCTACTCCTTCGTCGGTGGCGGTGACAAAAGCCTTCTGTATACCTTCGGGGGGTCGGGGGGCCTACCGGTCAATCGTGTTCATCATCGCTGCACTATTGTCGTCGATGATTGCGTGCGACAGCACAAGTGCTTCGACGATATCGGCGCGACCCATTGCAACGGCGGCCATAAGCGGGCTTACGCCATGCTCATCGCAGATATTGACATCGGCATCGGCACGCAGCAGTATCCGAACGATGTTGAGATTACCGTTGGCAATTGCACGACGCAACGCGGTATGCGAAATCGATGCGGGACGCGACGGCACTGTTGTGCGGTCGATCTCCGCGCCGGCCTGTAACAGGGTCTCCACAAGGATTTCGTTCCCTGCTTCAACAGCGAACATCAATGCAGTCCGGCCATACCGATCTGTCGCATTGACATCGGCGCCGTTCATAACGAGCGCGATAGCGGGTTGGGGGCTTTTAAGGCGGGAGGCAGCCATCAATGGCGTATATCCCTGTCGATTGGTCTCGCGTACATCGGCTCCTTGCTTCAGTAGCATGCGGATCAGATGCATATCACCCTGCTCAAGTGCAGCCAACAGCGGCGTTGCCGCGCTGTCCGTAACGGTTTCGGGGTGTTCGTCGACGATTGCGATCGCTGGCGTGGTTACGCCTGCGGTTGAACTCACGCGTGGGTCTGCCTGCCGTTCAGCGGCATGATGCCGTAAAGGTGTCGCAGATGACGTGAGATGAAAGGTGAGAATAAAGAAAACAGTGCACAGCCCTAGGCCGCGCATGGGAAGGGTCCATCTTTCCATTGCGCCTGAGAAAAATTTTGGCTCGGGTGCTCGGTAGCCATGCGACTATAAACGGGGTCCAATCCGTAGATAGACAGCTAACGCGCACGATCCCGGTCCAGTGGGATTGAGTTTAAGAATGATCTCGAGTTGTAGGGCTTAGTACGAGACGGATGCAAACATACGACATTTCCCAACGTACACAAGAGGCCGGATAAGATTCCTATCGAATCCCCAGTCCCGTCGCCAGATACGCTGTCAGTGAATCGAGCGAATATTCCCACCCGGCCTGCAAATCTTCGGTATCATCACAGGCAACCCGGTCGTGTTCGATGCGAACCTCGGTTCCCCCTTCGGGCACCACGGCAAACTCCACGGTGACGACGCTGCCGGGAGTGTAATCGGGTTGCTCCCAGGTAAATTTCAACCGGTGTGGCGGCTCGATCTCCAGAAACGTGCCGTTGTCGCCATCACTATTGCTGTAGTGCCCACCGACGCGAAGGTCCTGCTCGGCATGATCGGTAAACCAATGCTCCAGTCGCACCGGATCGGTCCATGCTTCCCAGACCGCTGCGATATCGCTTGGAACGCGACGGGCCGTGCGGATGGTGTGATGGTGTATTTCCTTCGGTTCCGCTTCCATAGCCATTTTGTAAGTTGATTCTTTCCTGTACGATTCGGATCCATCTCAAACATACTCCGCTATGTCAGACCATAACAAATCCACGGTCGCTGATCAGGTCGAACTTCAGCGCACCGCTTTCTATGATATTCACGTCGCACTCGGAGCGAAAATCGTCCCCTTCGCCGGGTTCGAAATGCCGGTGCTCTATAAAGGAATTGTCGCCGAGCATACCGCCGTGCGCGAACGTGTCGGAATCTTCGATGTCTCCCACATGGGGGAGGTGACGGTGCGGGGTCCGCATGCGCTCGACTTTATTCAGAAGATCACGATCAACGATGCGTCGGTATTGACCGATGGTCAGGCGCAGTACAGCGCCATGTGCTACGAGAACGGGGGGATCGTTGATGATCTGCTCGTCTATCGTCGCGCGGAAGGTGATTATCTGATCGTGATCAATGCATCGAACATAGAAAAGGATTTCGCATGGATGCAGAAGAATGCGATCGATGGCGCCGATCTTGAAAACGTCTCCGATCAATATTCCCTCCTTGCCGTGCAGGGACCGAAAGCGATCGAGACATTGAAGAAATTGACGACGGTCGATCTGGATTCGATCGAGTATTATCATTTCGTGGAGGGGACGATTGCCGGTGTCGACGCAATCATCTCCCGCACCGGTTATACAGGCGAAGTCGGTTTTGAACTCTATCTCTCCAGCGATAAGGAGCCGAGCGAACGTGTATGGAACGCAGTGATGGAAGCTGGTGCCGAATTCGGTATCGAGCCGGCGGGGCTTGGCGCACGCGACACGCTCCGACTGGAAATGGGTTACTGCCTGTATGGAAATGATATCGATGAAACGACCAATCCGATCGAAGCGGGACTTGGATGGATCACCAAACTGGCGAAGGGGCCGTTCAACGGGAGCGATGTGATTGCGCGCGTGAAGGAGCAGAAGCCGGAGCGGAAGCTGGTGGCATTTGAAATGAATGAACGCGCTGTGCCGCGTCAGCATTATGCAGTGGCTGTCGACGGCACCACGGTCGGTGAAGTTACCAGCGGCACATCGTCGCCGACACTCGGGAAAGGGATTGGACTGGCCTATGTCGCAAGTGCGCAATCCAAGATCGGAACGCCGATCGCAATCGTGATTCGTGAAAAGCAGGTACCTGCAACCATCGTCAAGCTGCCGTTCGTCAAGAAGGTATAGCCGATGCTGGCACCCTCGGTCATTCGACGTGTCGCCGGAGCTGTCCTCTTTGCGGTGGTGCTCTGGTGTATCGTGTCACTCTCGAATCAGTATACGACAACGATCGAGGTGCCGTTGCGGGTGGAGCTTCCCGCCAGCCAGGCGCTGACGCAGCCTATTCCGCAGTCGATCATGCTGACGACGCGCGCGAGCGGTTGGTCGCTCCTGAAGTTGCTTGCGACCGACAGGACCGAGTGCGTAGTCTATCCGCCGCGAACGCAGGCGAGCGACGAAGAGAGTGTGGTGGGCATCAACCGTACACGATTGATGGCCGGTATCCGCACCAATGTCCCCGATGCGCAACAGGTCAGTGTGGTGCCCGACTCCCTTACACTGGCGATCGGGCCGGTCGCAACCAAGACCGTCCCCCTCTCTCCCGAAGTGACGATCAACACTCGCAAGGGCTTTCAGGTGATCGGGGCATTACGGGTCGATCCTGACACGGTCACGCTGGTGGGATCGCGAAAGGCATTGCAGGATATCACCGCATGGCCCACACAGCCATTGACACTGAAGGATGTGCACCACCCGGTCCGCCAGGGTATATGGGTGAGCGATACCCTGCGTGGGATCGTAACACCACAGCCGCGTAGCGCGGAATTGTTTGCAGATATTCAGGAGGTCGCCGAGCGAACCTTCCCCGATATCCGGTTGATCAACCGCGGCATGATCCGCGACACAAGCATGCATCTTGTGCTGCAGCCGCAGCGGGTCGAGATTCTTGTGCGTGGTGGTGCTCACGATCTTAGCCGCCTCGATCCGACAACGATCAATGCGTATGTGGAAGTGATCGAGGGTGTCGATACCAGCGGTATCGCCTATCCCCGTCTGGTACTCCCCCCGGGATTGAACATCTCGGTCGTCTCGATCAAACCGGATCGTATCCACTATCTGTTCCGCCGCGATCTCCACTAACTACCTCCCTTGCCCCGAAATATCATCCATCATCCGCGCTATCTCGGCGAAAACCTGCGGCGACTCCGGCGGTCACGTGACTGGACGGTCGATCGACTGGCGCTGGCGGCCGGTTTGTCGAAGGGATATGTTTCGCTGATCGAATCGGGTAAGAGAACGCCGCATTGGACAGTCGTGATGAAAGTCGCTCATGTACTGGGCACCACGCTGTGCGAATTCTTCACCGAAGCCGAAGGCATCCCTCCCGCCGAAGATGGTATCCGGTCGCGACGGGAGGATCGCATCTTTATCGAAGAATCTCCCGCTGCCGATAGCTCGTTGGTGGTATCGTCCGCCACATATATTCTAACGCCGTTTCACCAGGGATTGCGGAGCGAAGTGGTGGAAATCATCATTCCTCCCCATACGCAATGGACCCCTGAGGCGATCGCTTTTGCCGGCCATGTCTCCTGTTGCGGAACAGCCGGACGACTCCTGCTGGAAACCGGCGCCACAGAATATGTCATGCATCCCGGCGAGACCCTCGCCTACGACGCATCGGTTCCCCATATCCTCCGCAATTACACCGACGACCGAACCTGCGCGTTGCTGACGATAACGCCGGTAGCGTTGTAGTAGAGAATAGATAGGTAGAGAATAGATAACAGATGAGTAGAGAGTAGATGACAGATAGTCAGAATCTACAGGGTCCGTCTCGCAGACGGCCCGCTGGAGATCTATCCCCGGATATCATTCAATCCGATAGACCGACGAAATTCGAGCGATGGGCACCGCGAGTTGCGGTGCCTCTTTTCGTCATGTTCGTCATTTACGTGCTGACTCGTCCCCTTCTCTGGCTTCTGGGGGTAATTCCGGATGATGCGTTTTACTATCTGAACATCGCCAGGCATATCGCTGCGACCGGCATCAGTACGTTCGATGGCATCAACCCTACCAACGGATATCATCCGGCATGGATGCTGCTGATGGTCGCCTGCGCAAAGCTTGTTGGCGGACGCGAGGAGTTACTCCGGCTTGCACTTGCGGTCGGCTTCGCGCTCCACGCCCTGTCCGCCCTGATCCTCCGGCGCGTCGTCACACGTTTGACAAGTCGCCGCGCCGGCGCCATCGAGATGGTACTCTGGCTTGTTAATCCCTTCCCCCTGATTCTCGATCTCCAGGTCGTCGAAGCGCCGGTCTACTTCTTTCTCCTCCTTCTGGCAATGGCCTGCTACCTAGATCGTATCGATCCCTCGCTGGCGTCCCGTGGTTCCGCTCCGCCATCCAACCGCGATCTTATCATCACGGGGATTGCATTCGGTCTGGCAGCGCTGGGGCGAACCGAAGCAGCGATTCTTGCGGCGGTGATGATCGTCTATGTCGCCGTTCGACTGCGCGCAGTTGCTGAGCGACGTCCCATTGGCACCGCAATACGCGCGGCCGCTGTTATGGGCACCGCGGTGAGTGTCGTCATGCTCCCCTGGTTCCTTTTTTCACTCAGGACTGTGGGATCGCTCGGTCAGGACAGCGGGGGGATGAAATTTCTCTGGGCTGCGCGCGAGCAGGCGGGGCTTGGCGTTGGAGGACGATCCCTGCATCTGCTGGGCTATCTTTACAACAAATGGCTTGGGCTTCCGGCCAGTATGATCGGCGGAACCCCGCGTGTTCTTTTCGCCGCGGGAGCCGCTGTCGTTGCCGCCGCGCTCCTTTTCCTGATCACACGCTATCGTGGTGCCGATGGCGCCGGACCTCTCCGGCGATTTACCGTCTGGACGCTGGCAGGCACCATGATCACCGGCACCATTTATGGATTGCTGTTGACCGACTCGCAGGTCTGGCATGTGGCGCAGCCCGGGCTGATCATCTTTCTTCTCTTGACAAGCTGGAGTGCGGTGGCGGTTGGAGAGGGGACGTTTGAGAATAAACGGAGAGTGGCGGGATGGCTTCTCTGTACAGCGCTGGCGCTTCTGGTAAAGCTTGCGTTCCGCATGCCGGTCAGTTATCCCTGGCAGCGACAGGTCTATCTATCACAACCACGATTCGAAGAACGCATTCCCGCTGCGGCGCGCATTGGATGCTTCAACGCAGGTATCCCCGCTTACTTCAGCGACCGCGCGGTGATCAATCTGGACGGACTTGTCAATCATGCGGTCGTCCCATACTGGCGTGAGCATCGCTTCGATCGCTATCTGGTCGACGCGGGGATCGGGTATGTAATCGACGAATCGGCGGCTATCGGACGCGCGCAACAATTCAGTGCGGTGCCGCTGCCGCTACATGCAATCGACTCCGCCGCAATCGAAGGATTTGGCGACAGCCACTATCGGCTGCTGATGCGCGCCGGCGAGTAAAGAAGTATCGGCCTCTATTCTCTACTTCTCTATTCTCTACTCGCCATCTCCCCCGTCAGTATTTCGGAACACTCGGATCGATCTTATCGGCCCAGGCATTAAGTCCCCCCGCAAGATTCTCCACGTTGTTGTAACCGATACTCCGCAGGTATTCCACGGCCTGTGCCGAGCGTCCCCCCATCTTGCAATGCACCACAACCCTTCCCTCATGCGGGATTTCGCCGGCACGCTGCTGCAACTGACTTAATGGGATAAGGGTGCCGCCGATATTGGCGATCTGGTATTCGTTCGCTTCGCGCACATCGATCAACGTGTGCGGCTCGTTCTTCTTCCGCATTTCAGCAAGCTGTTCGACGGTGATTTCGGGAAAGGGCATGGTATCGTTATGAGAATTGGATGGTTCGGATTGATGATCGTTCGACGGCATCCCGCAGAACGCTTCGTAGTCGATAAGCGTAGTGATGGTTGGATGGTCACCGCAGATAGGGCATTCCGGATCTTTGCGCAGCTTCAGTTCACGGAATTGCATTGCAAGTGCATCATACAGAAGCAGACGGCCAATCAACGGTTCGCCGATATCGAGCAGAACCTTGATTGCTTCGGTCGCCTGCAGCGTGCCGATTACGCCAGGTAAGATACCGAGCACTCCCCCCTCGGCGCAACTGGGCACCATGCCTGGTGGCGGCGGTTCGCGGTACAGACAGCGATAGCAGGGACCACGCTTGCTCCAGAAGACAGAGACCTGCCCCTCGAACCGGAAAATCGAACCGTAGATATTCGGGATTCCCAGCAGCACCGCAACATCATTACTGAGATAGCGCGTCGGAAAATTGTCGGTTCCGTCGATGATGACATCATAGCCTTTGGCAATGGTCATAGCATTCGAGCTCGCGAACAGGTCGCGATACGTATCGACATGAACGAACGGATTGATCTCCGCAAGTCGCTCGCGCGCCGACTCCACCTTCGGGCGACCGATCGCTCCGGTGCCATGCAGCACCTGCCGTTGCAGGTTCGAAGCATCGACGACATCGGCATCGACAATGCCGATTCGACCGACACCTGCAGCCGCTAGGTAAAGCGCCAGAGGGGAGCCAAGGCCGCCGGCGCCGATCAGCAGCACACTCGACTCCTTCAGCTTGCGCTGCCCCTCCATTCCGATTTCAGGGAGAATAAGGTGACGGCTGTAGCGGGCTACTTCATCGTTCGAGAGGTTCATGGTGGGAAGTTAGGGAGAAGGTGATCAAGTCCGGAGTTCGCATTACGTCGCATAGGCGCAAAGGGTTGACGGATGCCGCGTCCGCATGACCACCGACCAAAATTGATTCAGTTGGCAATTATTCCGGACCGTGGCGGTGGGTTGATGCGGGAATCCTATTTACCTCTTCGTGACAATGTCACAGCGGCAGATAAAGAACAATGCCGGACCATTCATCGTGATTGCTGACTCTATTAAGAAGCAGAATCTCGTCGATAACCTGTCGAATTGCCATGCGATCGTTTACAACGAAAATTCCGGGCATGGTAAGACCTTCTGCAATTCTCGAATAGGCGAAATCGGGCATGGTCGCGCGGTCATGAGTTAACACAATACGATCGTGCTGCACAGCCCATGCAAGTATAGTAGGATCATCGGTCGATTGGAGTCCTACATCCTGAACCCGAACAAGATCTAGCTCGCTGTAACTGAGCAACAAACCGCGAATAATATCACCGTTGAAGTTCTCATCACAGAGGAGCGCCAGCATAAGAGTCGCTCAACTTTTCGATGGACGAGCGAGCAGACGCTTGCGGAGATCGGACAAATCCCCCTGGCGGCTCTCGATTCTCGTGCGAACGGCGGCGGCATGTTTCTCGCGGGAGGCGAGATACTCATTCATGTCGGCGCGATGATGCAGGTAATAGGCAATTACCGAATAAATATCCGCCAGTGTTGTCGTCGGGTAGCGTTGGACGATTGCCTCAGCCGTCGCTCCCTCTTCAAATGCCCCAATAACAAGCTCCGCCAGCACCCGCGACCTTCCTACGCGGAGAGCACCGGAATTATCGAGGCGTAATGGAGGGGATTCAGTATGAAGAACGAGTTCCATTGCTATGATCGAATCCTTAAAAGTAATTCTGTCGATCCATCGATTACGAATACGATTCGGAGACAAAAGTATTTCCAATGCCACGGGCATACAAATTACGATGATACGCCGCCCCCCGCCGATATCGCCGCTCTGCAAGAATATCGAGCAGATCGCTCACCACTGCATTTGCCGTCGGTATCGAGCCCGCGCCCCGGCCGCTGAAGCGCTGTGTGCCGACGCCATCGCATTCGATCTCGACAATGTTTACTTCGTCCTGAACCGATGCAAAGGGATCGGTGAGAGGCACCACCTGTGGTGCCACTGAAAGTCGGAGCGTTCCATCGACCTCGATCGCCTCGGCGACCAGCTTGATCACGCATCCAGCCTGACGCGCGCGACTGATATCGCGATCGTCGATATCCTCGATACCGATGGTACTGATCTGCGATGGCGACACGGCGATGCCGAACGCATGGTACGCAAGTATCGCCAGCTTATGCGCAGCATCCGCGCCGGAGAGATCGGCGGTGGGATCGGCCTCCAGAAAACCGCGCTCCCCCGCAATCCGGAGCGCTTCGGCGCGCGGGATGCCTTCGGCCATACGCGAAAGGATAAAGTTCGTGGAACCATTGACGATGCCGCGCAACGAGCGGACCCGGTCGGTGGCCAATGTTTCGTCGAGCACTTTCAGAATCGGGATCGAACCGCAGACGGAGGCGCCATAGAAGAGGCGTCCTCCATGGAGTTCCTCCAGCCTGCAGAGCCGCTGCAGGTGGCGCGCCACCACGACCTTATTTGCGGTGACCACTTTCCTGCCGGTCACAAGAGCGCGGGAGATAATGCCGAGCGATGCCTGTTCGCCGCCGATCACTTCAATGATGATATCGATCGATGGATCGTCGAGCAGTTCATCGCCATTGGCTGTGATGATCCCGGGTGGAAGATCGACCGCGCGTTCCTTCTCCGGATGGAGGACTGCGACGCGTGTAATCGTCAGCAGGCATCCGGTCTCCGCCGCAATCCGTTCCCGCTGTTCATTGACGATTTTATAGACACCGCTGCCAACCGTGCCGCAGCCGAATAATCCAATGTTGAGATGTTTCATACCGATCTATGGTTCACAATAATTGATTGATATATCGCCATTTACTGCACCCACTTCTTCTCTGCGTCCTCTGCCTCTCTGCGCCCTCTGCGTGATCCCAGGGGGAGTGGTACGCCGCGCAGGGATTAACACAATTCGCGGTTCAGAAAACCACTCACCAACGCATTCAACTGGTCGTACTCGATAAGAAACGCATCGTGTCCGCAGAGGGAATCGACCTCCATGTAGTGCCCACCAGGGATGGAGCGTGCAATCGACTGCTGCTCGTGCGCCGGGTAGAGGATATCGCTGCTGATACCAACGCAGAGCGCGGGTTGACGGATCGATGCAAGCACCAGCTCCAGGTCATCGCCGCGATCACGCGCCAGGTCGTGCAGATCCATGGCGCGGCTGATTGTGCGATAGGTGTCTGCATCGAACCGCGCGACCAGGCTTGTCGCATGATGATTCAGATAGCGCTCCACTTCGCTTCCTTCATCCCCCATCTCGTCATCCGGAAATCCGGCCGGCGCAAACCGTCCCGCGAACTCGCGATCGCTCCGGTAGCTCATCATCGCGACCTTGCGCGCAAGACGAAGTCCCTGCGTCGGATCGCCGGCGCTGACGCCGAGTGCGATCGCTTCCCGCGCAATTGCGTTGAAGCCGACCGACCATGGTGAATGGCGGGCGCTTGTTGCAATCGGCGCTATCAGATCGATGCGATCGCCATAACGCAGGCACCACTCCAGCACCTGCATCCCTCCCATCGATCCTCCGATCACCAGATGCAGCCGCTCGATTTCAAGCGCGTCCAGCAGCAGTCGCTGTGCATGCACCATGTCGCCGATCGTAATCGCAGGGAAGTTCTCACCATAGGGCTTGCCGGTCGATGGATCGATCGACGTCGGTCCTGTGGTGCCGTAGCATCCTCCCAGGACATTCGAACAGATAACGAAGTAGCGATCGGTATCGATTCCACGTCCGGGCCCGATCAGTCCATCCCACCATCCCTTCCTCCCCAGTTCATCGACGCCAGCCGCGTGGGCACTACCGGTCAGTGCATGGCAGACCAGGACCGCGTTGCTTCTGGTTGCGTCGAGCGTGCCGTAGGTTTCATAGGCAACGCGGAGCGGGAGGGCACCACCGAGTTCGAGCGGGAAGGGATGCTCGATCCCTGCCAGTTCGATCGAGTGCGATTCGCGGCGAAGTCGGTCAGACATAGTCCGCCTCCACCGACGGAGTTGCAAGCGAGGCCTGTCGGAACGCCTGATGGAGATCGTCGATCAGATCATCGACGTTTTCGACACCGACCGAAAGGCGGATGATTGCGTCGGTAATACCGGCTTCCGCGCGCTGTTCGGGGCGCATAGAGGCATGACTCATGGTAGCCGGATGTTCGATCAGCGACTCGACGCCGCCGAGCGATTCGGCCAGCGTAAATACCCGTGTTGCCAGCAACAGAGCGCGGACGGCGTCTTCTCCACCCTTCAGCGAAAAGGAGACCATGCCGCCAAACCCTTGCTGCTGCCGCTTTGCAAGCTGATGACCTGGATGCGATTCCAGCCCCGGATAGAAAACCTGTCCGACATCGGGATGGTTTTCCAGAAAGCGCGCGACGGCGTTTGCGTTCAGTTCATGCTGGCGGATTCGCAGTGGGAGAGTTTTGATGCCACGCAACACCAGCCAGCAATCGAATGGTGGCGCTGTGGTGCCGTGTGCGTTTGCGGCAAAGGCAACGCGCTCGAACAATTCCTTTGTGCGCGCAACGATGGCGCCGCCGACGACATCCGAATGTCCATTCAGGTATTTGGTGGTCGAGTGAACGACCAGGTCGGCGCCGAGCGTCAGGGGCTTCTGGAAGAGTGGCGAGAGGAAGGTGTTGTCGACGATCAGCGTCAGCCGTGCGGCGCGCGCAAAGAGTGCGACCTGCTCGATATCGACGATACGGAGCAGAGGGTTCGAGGGAGTCTCCACCCAGATAGCGCGGGTGTGCGGCTTCTTGGCATCGATCAATGCCACCGGGTCGGTAAGGTCGACGAAGGAGACATCGATCTTTTTCTGTTCGCGGAGCGTCGTCAGCAGGCGCTCTGTGCCGCCGTAGCAGTCGTGCGAGCAGATGATATGATCGCCGGCATCGAAGAGGGAGAGGACGGTGGAGATTGCGGCCATACCGCTATTGACGGCGACGGCTCCGGCGCCTTCCTCCAGTTCCGCAAGGACATCTTCCAGCGCACGGCGCGTCGGGTTACCGCTCCGGGTATAGTCATAACCCTTGGTAACCCCGACATCCTCGAAGCGGAATGTTGCTGTCTGGTAGATCGGTGTGGAGATGCTGTTATAACAGCCGTCGGTCTTCTGTCCGGCAAGGACCAGTCTGGTGTCGATCGTCATTTCTCTGCTCCTGTATCAATGAAATGTGTATTGGACGTTTCATCTCATCAAGAGCCGAGTGCGTGGGCGTAAGCACCACGCAAACGAAAATGCCCCCTCGTAGCGGGAAGCATCGGAGGAGGCATAGAACAGTTGTTCCAGAATCCGCCGGAGGGCGGACCGCCACCTCATCTTCCCTGAAAACAGAAAACCCTCCGGAAAGGAGGGCTGCAGGGAACACGACAATAGCGTGTAGGAATTGCTTGCCCTCATCTTCCCTGGCTTTGACTGTCCAGGCAGGATTTAGCACCTGGGCGTTCCCGAACGTTGTCTGAAGAGACATTGTCTGGAGAACCGGTTGCTACGACGTCAACGGGCCTGATCCCTCGGTCGTTCTTGATGAGTTATGCCATGAACATACAATACCACGGGAGGGTAATGCAAGATTTTTTTAGATTTGGGCACCACTGCAATCGAAATACACATGCGAAGAACCATCATTCCATACAACCGGAAGCTTATCGAACGCGCGCGGTATATGCGGAATCATCCGACGCCATCGGAGCGGGCTCTCTGGCAGAGTCTGAAAGGAAAACAGCTCTGCGGATATGATTTTCACCGGCAGAAAACTCTCGGGAATTTCATTGTGGACTTCTACTGCTGCGAGCTATTTCTGGCAGTGGAGGTCGACGGACCGATCCACAATTATCAGCGCGACCGCGATCGGGATCGGCAGGAGGCAATAGAAAACATGGGAGTACGCTTCCTCCGTTTCACCGACAGGGATGTTCTGGAGCGGATCGACAAAGTGGTGGCCACGATCGTTCGCTGGATCGAGGAGCATGGTGCCCACCCCTCCCGCCCCGACTCCTCGGGGACTCGGAGTCACCCCTCCCAGGAGGGGTAGGATTGGCGGGGCTTCAACGAACAACGCAATCACCAAAGCGACCATGCTACGTTCCCCCTCCTTGGAGGGGGCGGCTTCAACGAACAACGCAATCACCAAAGCGACCATGCTACGTTCCCCCTCCTTGGAGGGGGCGGCTTCAACGAACAACGCAATCACCAAAGCGACCGTGCCACGTTCCCCTTCTTTGGAGGATGGGGTTTTCAACGAGCAACGCAATCACCAAAGCGACCATACCACGTTCCCCTTCTTTGGAGGATGGGGTTTTCAACGAGCAACGCAATCAGCAGATAAACCATGCTACGTCCCCCCTCCTTGGAGGGGGCCAGGGGGTGGGTAAAGCCCCCACCACCGCCGAATGGCTAAAGCCGCCCACATCGTTACCTTAGCGCACCGGCCGAAAGCGATACGAATACACAATCCCTATCCGCTATGAATATCCGCACCGCTCTCCCTCTCGTGATCCTCATCCTCCTTTGGGCACCACTCCTCCATGCACAGGATGCGCATCAGCTCCTGATGCAGGGGAAGCGGGAGTTCTTCATCGCCGACACCATGTCGCGTAGTGCCCAGGAACTCCCTCGCGATTCGGTGTTGCGTCATTATCAACGTGCGATCGATGCACTACAGAAAGCGATCCAGGCTGATCCGAGTAATCAGGAGGCGCACTACTTCCTGGCGTATGCATACGACCGCTACGAAACCCCCTTCTCCCCCGGAGCGTCGTTGCCGGCAACGAATCTGGCGTTGACGCGCAAGGTTTCGCACGAGCTCGAACAGTCACTGGCTCTATCACCCCACTATCGCGGAGACCTCATCATTCTGAATCCTCAACAGAAATTGACGTCGACGTGGGGATCGCTTGCGCTGGCGTATGCTGTCAACGGAAAGAAGGATTCGGCGCGGTGGGCATTTACCGAAGGGAAACGGCTGGGAGGCTTCAGCGATCTTCTGCTGGAGTCGTGCAGGAATATCCTGGCATCATGCGACAGCAATGCGGTGCTCCTTGTCAACGGCGATATGGATACCTTCCCGATGTGGTATCTGCAGACAGTGGAATCGTATCGTCGCGATGTCACGATCGTCAATTTGTCGCTCACCAACGCAACCTGGTATACACAGAGCATCAAGTCGTTCTACCCGTTCGGAAACAATGCGCTCGCACTCAATTACAGCGATCAGGATCTAGTACACCTGTCGACAGTTTCGGTAAAGCCGGGACAGACCGAGACGATTGTGGTGCCTAAAGATGTTCTTGCAAAAAGCGGTGCTCCAAAGAATGCGAAGGGGTCGATTGTTCTACCGGTCGCCGGGCGCAATTATGGACCCCAGACGCAGTTGCTCCTTGCTCAGGATCTGGTGCTGCTCGATCTGATCCGCGCCAATAAATGGCGTCGGCCGATCTACCTTTCGAGCACTGTCAATCCGGAGGAGGTCCTGGTACCGCTTGGACTTGAGGATTATCAGCGAGTGGAGGGACTTGCATCGCGGCTGATGCCGCGGAAGTTCGATGCATCGCAGGGAGGTGAGATCGATCTGGAACGGACGTCGCGGTTGCTGATGGGGGAAAAGGGATTCAAATGGAACGCGCTACGGCAGAGTGGTGCCAGCGAAGAGAGTGCATCGGCATCGATGACATATCTCTATCCATTTCTTCGCGCGGCGCAGGGATATGCAGTGAAGGGGGACACCGCAACCGCCCGCGCGCTGCTCGATCGCCTGCAGCTTGTGCTGCCACTGGCGGAAAATCCTCAGTTATACGGACCGCAGGTGCTGGAAATTCTCGAGACGCTCTACACTGCCGTCGGCCGGGCGGAGCAGTTTCAGACGATGTTGAAGAGAAGTGGGGGCAAGCAGTGAACAATTAATAATGAATAGTTAATAATGAATAATGAATGGTGAATAGTTGACGCGTGGGGCAAGTGCCTAGCGCTGTTCGGAAACAATTTTTGCGGTGCCGCGACCCACATGAATGGTGCCTTGCGATCGACAAAAAGGTCTGTTTCCGATCAATTCTATTCACTATTCATTATTAACTATTAATTACCCGACTATCCATTCCGCGGCTCCCAGACATCGGTGAGCACCGCATCCCAGGGGAATTTGAATTCGTCGCCGGGATCGTACGGTAGTGTCTGGAAATTGACGACGATGGTTTCCGGCTGCGCCAGAGCTTTCCATCCATGCATCACTCCGGGTGGAATCAGTATCAGCGATGGACGCTGCATCCCAGTAATAAAGCTGTTGACATCACCATAGGTCGGGGAATCCTCCCGCACATCCACACAGACAACCTGCAGCTTGCCACGTGTCACCGTGAACTGGTCGGTGTGCTTCTCGTGCAGGTGCCAGCACTTCACCACACCATAGTCGGTTGCCGACTGATAGGCATGTTGTGGAATTGCCAGCCCCTCCGATTCAACCCAGGGGAGACTCCATAGCTCTATAACATCGCCACGTCCATCCACTATGGTGCGTAAGTCCTTTCGCCTGACGCCGTCGATCGTCGGTCCCTGAAATGTCGAACGGTGGCGGTAGGGAATTGTCAGTAGATCGTCGATGGTAAGCTCCGAGGGTCGTTTCATAGCTGCGAAGATAGTGACGCCGCGCGATTGTCGCGTCTGTTGTCCAGAACTGCGTCTATCGATTGTCTCAGAAGAAAGGCCCCGAACCCTTTGGCGGTGCGCCTCCGCACAGTCCGGTGATTGATGGCAACACGCTCGCATTGCGCTTATCGCTAACTTTGCTCTCTTGCGACGGTTGTAGAAACATCAATTGAGAATACATCGGATACAGGAATACAGGAGGCAGTGTATGCAGGAAGAAGCAATGTCTGTTGCGTATGACACAGTGCTGAGCGAGGAGCAACTGGCCGTACGAAACCTTGCGCGCGATTTCGCCGAATCGGAGATCAGGCCGGTAATCATGGAGTTCGATGAATCGCAGGAATTCCCGGCGGAGATCTTTCGAAAGATGGCCGACCTCGGTTTCCTGGGCATCACGGTTCCGACGGAGCTGGATGGCGCGGGGCTCGGATTTGTGGAGTATGCGCTGATCGTCGAGGAGATCGGCCGCGTCGATCCCTCGATCGCACTCGGCGTCGCCGCGCATAACGGCCTCTGTACCGGACATATCCTGAAGTTCGGGTCGGAGGAATTGAAGAAAAAGTATATCCCCCGGCTTGCGCGTGGAGAGACGATGGGCGCCTGGGGATTGACCGAGCCAGGCTCCGGATCGGATGCCGGCGGGATGCAGACTGTTGCACGTCGTGATGGGAACGATTGGATTCTGAACGGCTCTAAAAATTTTATAACCCATGGCACCGTTGGCGAGATCGCAGTCATTATGGCTGTAACCGATCGCGAGGCCGGCGCCAGCGGCATCAGCGCCTTTGTGGTGGATAAGGGGATGCCGGGGTTCTATGCATCGAAGAAGGAGAACAAGCTGGGTATGCGCTGTAGCGATACCTCCAGCCTGGTGCTGGAAGATGTCCATGTCCCGGCGGAGAATCTGATCGGCAATGTGGGGGAGGGCTTCCGCCAGGCGCTGCAGATTCTCGATGGTGGACGGATCTCCATCGCCGCGCTCTCTGTAGGACTTGCCCAGGGGGCACTCGATGCATCATTGAAGTATTCACAGGAACGTCGCCAGTTCGGCAGGAAGATTGCGGATAATCAAGGTATCCAGTTCAAGCTGGCCATGATGGCGACGGAGGTGGATGCGGCCCGTCTTATGACATACAAGGCGGCCTATATGCGGGATCATGGACAGGATTTTGCACTGGAAGCATCAAAGGCGAAGTATTTCGCCAGTGAAGTTTCGGTCCGCTGCGCGACCGAAGCAGTACAGATCCATGGTGGCTATGGTTACATCAAAGAGTACCCGGTCGAGAAGCTGTATCGCGATGCCAAGCTTCTGACCATCGGCGAAGGGACGTCGGAGATCCAGAAAATCGTGATCTCCCGCGCTGTGCTCCGCTAGAAAATCCCCGCTGTTTCGTGGGGCGATTTCTCGGATCATGCGCTCTTTCAAGGGGTGTTCCAATCCGGTTGCCAGGGCGATTTCAGGTGCTTGTGAAGAGGGCGATTTTGGTCAAAAAAAGTTCGTTTTTGAGCGAAAATCGACGTTTTCCAGGGTACACCTTGTTACACCGCGCATGCAACTTGTACCTCTATTCCTGTGTTATCTATAGGTATTTTGAGACACATGAAAACTGTAGTGAGGGATAAGGATATGGAACTGAGTGTGCAGATAGAGAATCTATTTCGACGCGATCGAAACAAGCTTGTCGGATTTATCCGCGAGCGTGTCCGCTCCAAGGAAGAGGCGGAAGATATATTGCAGGACGTGTTCGCGAATGTGCTCGCGGCCGCGGCCGAAGTGACGGAACCGATCGAGAATCTTGGCGCGTGGGTCTTTACAGCAATCCGGAACCGGATCATCGATTCATACCGGAAGAAGCGCCCGCAGACCTTTACCGATACGATCTATAGCGACGACGAAGGAGATGTTGCATCGTTCGAGAATTTCCTGAGCGATATCTCCCTTGGACCTGAGCGCAGCCTTGTAAGCCGTACCATCCGGGAGGCGATCATGGAAGCGCTCGATGAGCTCCCGAAGGAACAGAAGTACGCGTTCGTCAAGAATGAGTTCGAAGGGGTGAGCTTTCGCGAGATGGCGGAGGAGACCGGAGAGAACATCAATACGCTCCTTGCACGGAAGCGCTACGCGGTGCTCTATCTCCGTAAACGCCTGAAAGAGCTCTATGACAATTTGCAAGAATGATAGCACGAGCGCGTCCTAGGTAGAGTACATTAACAATCTCTCCTGGTGCGCGTCCGCGCGACTCCGATCTCTTGCATTGATGGACTGGAAGAACGAATACCGAAACAAACGACTACTAATTGCGATCGGCGCAGGCGCGGCAGTGCTTGCGCTGATTGCGTTTTCAGGGATCTGCTGGGGTGCTCTCGGTTTGTGTGGTGCCTGGACCGAGGCCTTCCGTCTCGACTTCTGGGAATTCGTCGCCCTTAGCAGCACAATTGTGGTGTCGTTCGTACTGCTGCGCACCCTGCGCAAACACCCCGTTGCCGAATCGATCCAGCCATACGCGGCCGCCGTCGATTCGGACGATCCCTTCGATCTCCCTTCCCTTCAACTCGATGAGCCGCGTCCCGCAAGGTCCGCAGGATGGAAACAGCTCTATAACCAGCTCTCCCGCGATGAACGGGAACTCTTCAAAGCCGTGATCGCAAAGGTCAGCCGCGCGGAGACATCCGCCCCGGCGGAGGATGAGTCGGCCAAAGATCCCTAGTCTAATATCGGGTGTCGCTACATCCCCGCGAACTGCGGCCCGAACGTTTCTGCCAGACGCTTCCGATTATCGATATCATCCCCAAGGTACACCACAATCACTCTGTCGGTTTTGTACAGATGCGGTGCCTCCGGCCAGTTGACTGATTCACCTTCGATTGTCTTTCCGTCCAGACTGATCTTCTTGGTCGCCTCCTGCAGATCTTCGGGCGAGGAGAATTCGTAGACCTCCAGATTCACTCCACCATTCACGACCAGCGTCCACCCTTTTGCGTCGAGCTGCGGCCGCGATACCTTCCCGGTCACCTTTACGCTGTTCCCCGATGCGCGGAGCAGGTTGATGATATTGAAGGTGGAGCTTGATTGATCGACCTGCGCCTCCATCGTTCCTTCCACCGAATTTCCCTGATCGTCGTAGCGCGGACCCTTGTCGCCGCACGCCGCAATTGGCAGCGCAAGCAGGAATATCAACAGCATCTTGATCCAGATCGTCTTGATGTTGACGAACTCCCGTATCCCATAACTCCCCAGCTCGCGACCGATCCCGCTCATCTTGATGCCACCGAAGGGGAGTCGTGGATCAGATTTCACCATCCCGTTGATAAACACCGACCCGGCTTCGATCTCCCGCGCAAACCGCTCCTGCTCCGTACGCTCTCCCGTCCATGCCGATGCGCCAAGCCCGAAACGGCTGTCGTTGGCGGCATGAATGGCGCCATCGATATCATCGACACGAATAACGGCCGCAACAGGACCGAACGTTTCTTCATCGTATGCCGGCATTCCCGGCTTGACGTTCGTCAGCAATGTCGGTGCAAAGAAATATCCCTCGCGCTCAAGCTTTCCTCTACCAGTCACAATGCGGGCACCACGTTCGACCGATTCACGCACCTGCCGCTCGAGATCGTCGACGAACTCGGGGCGTGCAAGGGGACCAATTGCGACGCTGCGATCGACCGGATCACCGATCTTCAGCGCGGCAAGACCTTCGGCAAAGCGCTGCTCGAATTCATCGGCAATTGCGGAGTGGACGATAAAGCGCTTGGCGGCGATACAGCTCTGGCCGTTGTTGATTGTCCGCGCGGTAACTGCGGTGCCGACGGCGCTTTCAAGATCGGCGGTGGGCATCACAATGAAGGGATCGCTCCCTCCAAGTTCCAGCACGACCTTTTTAAGATTTCGTCCCGACGCTTCGCCGACCGAGCGGCCGGCCCCTTCACTTCCGGTAAGCGTCACCGCAGCCACGCGCGGATCGTCGATAATGCCGGCGATCGCCGCGGAGCCCACCAGGAGCGTTCGGAAGCACCCTTCGGGAAAGCCTGCATCGCGGAAGACCTCTTCGATAGCGAGCGCCGATCCGGGGACGTTGGATGCATGTTTCAGGATTGCGGTGTTACCGGCCATCAGGGCGGGCGCGGCAAAGCGGAAGCATTGCCAGAAGGGGAAATTCCATGGCATGATTGCCAGAACCAGTCCGATCGGCTGGAAGGCAACATGGCTGTCGGACGCATCGCTTGCGATCTGCTCGTCCGCCAGGAAGCGCCCGGCATTATCGGCGTAGTATTCACACACCCATGCGCACTTCTCGACCTCCGCCTCTGCCGCCGCGATTGGTTTCCCCATCTCGCATGTCATCAATTCTCCGTAACGCTCCTTCCGCTCGCGCAGCAATCCGGCGGCGTTGCGCATCATCGCGCGGCGTTCTTCGAATGTGGTGCTGCGCCATGTCGTAAATCGGTCGGCACCACGTTTGAGCGCGTCTTCTATCTGATCGGAAGTGTGCTCATCGTATTGGGCAATGGTTTCCCCTGTGGCGGGGTTGATTGCGGTCAGCATGACGATACTCCAAAAAAAAGGCGCCGACCAGAGTGGCGGGCGCCGGATAGGTCACTGCCGCAAATGTACGGCAGGATTATCATCGATCAGGGATGAAGAATCTGCCCTGCTTTACGCCGAGCCTCGTCGACTTGCTGGCGGATACGGGCGGCCTGATCGAGCTTCTCGTTGGCCGTCTGAACCGTGCGCTCGGTTTTGTCGAGAACGTCGCCGCTGTTATTTGTCTTTGCGGTGCCGCTGCTCTTGCGCACCACCACGGTGCGTCCCGCCGGAGCAACACTCTTTGCCGTACTCTTTGCTGCCGGTGCGCTTGTGGTGGCCACCGTCGTGGCCGAATAGCGGGGATCGGCGGCAAGGGTTTCCATCACTTCGCGAGCGACGGCGGAATCCTGCATGGCAATTGCGAGCGCATCGTTGAATGTCCCCTTCAGTTGCGCACGGCGCATCAGGTCGGCGGTCATCATCTTATCGCTTGCAATACGATCGGCAGCCGTTGCGCTATCGTCCGATACGGTTACGGCTGGCCTGGGATCCTGTGCGCATCCGGCGACCAGAATAAGGGAAGCAAGTGCTGTTGCGAACATCGAAATCTTCATTCTATCACCTCAATCATTCATAGTTCCATTCTCGTGCCTTATTGGATGAAGAAACGGGCTGAGGGATTAAGGGGTGGATACAAAAAGGCTCGGCAGGAAAGCACCTGACCGGTACTCTTCTGTCGAGCCTTCTATGAAGCAGCTGTGCTCAGCCGGCGTTATGCCTGGCCATCTGCCGGAATGGAGGCCACCGCGCCATCTTCCTTCCAGATCGAATGCTTCGGGTTGAAGCAGTCGAATCCGGAGACGTAAAGATCGGCGCCGATACGGCCGAGCTTCTCGAGCGTTTCCGACTGGAAGCGGACGTTCAGCAGGCCGATAAAGGAGCTGAGCGTGTAATAGAAATAGATCCGCTCCACGCCGGCATCGCGCAGACGCTCGACATGCGGTTCCACTGATTCCACCAGGCACTTCAGCTGATGATCGCGGCATTCGTTGACTTCGTCCTGCGACGACGTTTCATAACACCAGAATCCCTGCTCATGGGTTTCCGTGGTGCCCGGACGGCGCGGCTCGCCGTTACGTGCGGCTTTTACCGGGGCAAGGCCGACGATCTCCGTTACCTTGTCGGGATCCAGGTTGTTGCCTGTCATGTTCAGCTCGACGGAGAAGTCGTTGGTAATGGAGTCGCGTGTTGTCTGCATACGCATCACTATGAATGAATAAAGGAGGGGAACGGGCCTGGGAGCAGGTTGTTGAGACGAGGGACGAATTTCGTCACGTGGGACTAACGACGGGCAAGATCGGAACTAAATTGGAGCCACAAAAAAAAATCATCGGGTCACCGCAAAAAAAACCGCCCGGGAAATAATCCCGGGCGGTTCTGATTTTCAACTCCTCACCCCCTGGCCCCCTCTCCTTTCGCCCACCTCCAATCTACGCGTGCTCGCCATCCTTGTTGACGACAAACACCTTCAGCGAGGCGATAACGTTCGTGTGGAGCTTGACCGGCACATCGAACATACCGAGGTGACGGATCGGCTCGTCGAGCTGGATATTGCGGCGGTCGACTTCATGACCCTGGCGCATCAACTCTTCGGCGATCATCGGCGAGGTGACCGAACCGAAGAGGCGATCTTCTTCGCCGACGCGCATCGGGATGGTGATGGATACCGACTCCAGCTTCTGCGCCTGTGCGCGTGCTTCGGCTTCCAGACGGCTCTGCTGAGCCTGGAAACGCTTCTTGTCGGTTTCGATAGCGCGCATTGCACCGGGCGTTGCGCGGTAAGCGAGCTGGCGAGGGATCAGGTAGTTGCGTGCGAAGCCATCCTTGACCTCCACAACTTCACCGATATTCCCCAGAGTCTCGTAGTTCTGGCGTAGGATTATTTTCATGAGAATTATCGTTATCTGAAATCGTTGTTCGTAAAAATCTACTGGCCGACGTTCGGGCGAAGCTCGACCTTTTCATCATCGAAGAACGGATCGAATGAATCGCTGGAACCATTACGAATGCTGCTTCCAAAGGAATCGTCGTCGCATTCGAAAACGGTGAAGTCGTCGTCCCGTTCCTCGACAACACCATTGTCGTCGACAGCATCGCTGACACGGCGCTTGTTCAGGAACTGGATACGGCGTGCTTTGATCTCGACAGTCGAGCGGGTGGCTCCATCTTCGGTCTGCCACGTCCGGCTCTGCAGCTCTCCCTCCACCAGGACCGCACTCCCTTTCCGCAACTTATCGACGCAGCTTTCGGCCAGCCGGTTCCAGGCGACGATGCCGACGTAGCAGACATCTTCCTGCCACTGATTATCGCCATCACGGAATTTCCGGTTCGATGCAATCGAGAAGTTGGCCACCGGCGTACCGTTGCGGGTCTGCCGGATGACGGGATCTTTTGTGAGGTTCCCCGCGATCAGTACGGAGTTCAACTCAGGCATTTTCAAGTCAGCCATACGTAATTCTCCTGAGAGTGAAAGTCGTTCGTTCTTCATCGTTTCCTGTTGGTTATCGTTCCCGTCCAGGGTTCTTGAAGGGAGATGCCGAGTTCATAACATCGGTGTTGGGACGAAAGATAAGAAGCTTACCCTTTCGTTTCGACGTTAGCTCCGCCTTCCTCACCAGCGGCTGCTCCTTCCTCGGTTGCTTCTGCAAGCATCTTCGAACGGAACTCGTCGCGGTTCTTCAGCTCCGTATCATCGAGCTGCAACGTAAGGTGACGGATGACATGCTCTTCAAGCTGATAAAAACGATCGAGCGTATGGACAAGCGCGGGGGGACCATCGACCATGAACTGGATATAGTATCCGTTGTTCTTCTTGTTGATCGGGTAGGCAAGGCGGCGGCGGCCCCAATGATCGGAGCTGCGGATTTCGCCGCCATTACGCGTAATGAATTCCGTCGTCCGTGTGACGACCTGATTGATGGTCTCTTCTTCGAGCGCACCGTTGATAATAACGGTCGTCTCGTAATGTCGTGTTTCGTTCACGTGTACTCTATCTCCTATGGTTAACGTCTATGATTGCATATCGCTAGCCTGCAACGCTTCTGTTGCAGGCAGGAGTCATTAAAAACCCCCGACACCCCCGCGTTACTTCCCCGCCGTTCGTGTATTAGTCCGATTCATTGCCCGCGCCGTCCCCTCGGCAACCCACGTCAGCGCAGCATCGGCTGCAGCCGTGACCGTCGACAGGAGCGCTTCCTGATCCTCCGCAGGAAAAGGGGCAAGAACATATTCCACCATTTCACCGGGACCGAAGTCGTTACCGATGCCACAGCGGAGCCGTGGGAATTCGTTGGTGCCCAGATGCTCGATAATCGATTCGGTGCCATTGTGTCCGCCGGCCGAACCGGCGGGCTTCAACTGCACCTTCCCGAGAGGGAACTGAAGTTCATCGACGATCGGAAGAATATCGGCAGGCACCACGCCATACCGTTTCATCAACTGTGCGGCCGCAAGACCGCTGTTGTTCATATAGGTCGTCGGCTTCACCAGTGATAGTTCCTGGCCACGCCATCGTCCCCGTGCTTCATAATATTCCCCCTTCCCCGGAACGAACTCCAGTCGCAGACGTTCCGCAATCACATCAGCCACCATCCATCCGATGTTGTGCCGCGTAAGAGCGTACCGGCTGCCTGGGTTACCGAGAGCAAGAAGAATCTTCATGAAGATTGCACGGGTCGATTACTTCTCTTCGCTCTTTCCCTTGGCAGCAATAACCTCAGGCTCCGCAGCAGCCGTCGCGGTATCATTCTCGCCGCCGACACGCGATGGCGTGATCGACACAATGCCGATATCACCCGCTGTGATGATCGTCAGATTCGGGAGCTGCAGGTCACGGACGTGGATCGAATCGTTGACATCCAGGTTCGTGATGTCCACTTCGATCTGATCGGGGATATCACCAGGCATACACTCGATTTCCAGCTTGTGCAGCGAGTAATCGACCACACCGCCATTGCGCTGGCCGATCGACTGACCGCGGAGCACCACAGGCACTTCCACACGGATAGCTTCGTTGGCCGAAACACCGAGAAGATCGAAATGGGTTGGACGGTCGGTGATGGGATCGAAAACGATATCCTTCAATACGCACGACTTCTCTACACCATCTTCCAGACGGAGGCGGACAAGGTGCGATTCGGTCGTGAAGATCAACGGACGGAGTGAAAGCTCCGGCACCGCAAAGGTGATAGGATCTTCGCCGTGGAAATAATAAACGCCTGGGACAATGCTTTTGCGGCGGAGTGCGCGCGCTTCACTGCGGCCTGGCTCGCGACGCCGGGCCTCGAGAACGATTTCGCTCATGCTTCGGTTCCTTGTGAGTACGTGATTAGTAAGCGAGACTATGTAGAAGAACTGCGCTTAATTCGTGTCGAACAGCTTCGACAGCGACTGATTGTCGTGAATCCGTATGATCGCTTCAGCAAAAAGCTTGGCGACCGACTTAACGAGAATTTTTGGCGACTGCCGCGTCAATGGCAACGTGTCGGTAACGATCAGCTGATCGAGCGCCGAGTTTTCGAGCAGCTCGTATGCCTGTCCGCTGAGCACCGCATGTGTGCAGGCACCATACACTTTCACCGCGCCATGCTCCTTTAAAGCATTGACCGCGTTGGTGAATGTTCCACCGGTATCGATCAGATCATCCACCACAACGATGTTCCGCCCTTCGGCTTCCCCGACCACGTTCATCACTTCGGCAACATTCGGACGGGGACGGCGTTTGTCGATGAACATCAGTCCGGCATGCAGCCGCTTTGCGTAAGCGCGCGCCAGTTTCAGTCCGCCGACATCGGGTGAGGCGATCGTCAGGTTCGCAAGCTCAAGGCGGCGCAACTGACGGATCAGCACCGGAGAGGAATAGAGATGGTCGAAAGGGATATCGAAAAAACCCTGGATCTGCGGTGCATGCAGGTCCATCGTGATAACCCGGTCGGCTCCGGCTTCGGTGATCAGATTGGCGACCAGCTTTGCCGTAATTGCCACGCGAGGCTGATCCTTACGATCCTGCCGCGCATATCCGAAGTATGGAATGACCGCCGTGATCCGCTTGGCCGATGCCCTCCGCGCAGCATCGATCAACATCAGCAGCTCGAAGAGATTATCCCCCGGAGGCTGTGTCGATTGAACGATAAACAGATCCTCCCCCCGCACATTCTCATCATACTTCACCCAGATTTCGCCATCGGAGAAATTCCGGATGAGAACTTTCCCAAGCGATACACCGGCTGCCTTCGCCACGCGCGCGGCGAATTCGGGATTCGACCGCCCCGTAACGATCTTGAATTTGGCCATGGAGTAGGACTGTTGCCTTGCTTCGATAGGTGCTGAGGCGGTAGGATTCGAACCTACGAATGGCGGCTCCAAAGGCCGCTGCCTTACCGCTTGGCGACGCCTCAGTGACAGGCCATGGAGGCCAACGCCGCAGATAGCGAACAACAAATATACGAGGGGTCAATGCACGTGCAAAAGTGAATAGATGTGTTCCGGACCGTAACTTCATCCTTTCCCGAACGGTAGAAATCCCTCCGAAGTCTTTTCCAACCTCCCAGAAACCGTGATACACGCCGAACACCTCGATAAACAGTACGCCACGGTCCATGCCGTCGACGATGTCTCGCTGCAGGCTGAACGTGGCGAAATCTTTGGATTGCTCGGCCCCAATGGCGCCGGCAAATCGACCACGATCAGGATGATCAACAACATCATCCAGCCCGACAGCGGAACCATCACATACGACGGCGAGCCGTTCAGCGATGCAATCCGAACGCTCATCGGTTACCTGCCGGAAGAGCGCGGTTTGTACCAGAAAGCGCGGATCATGGAGACGATACTCCACTTTGCGCGGCTTCGCGGGCTGGATGAGGCGGCCGCCCGCAAACGCGCAACACACTGGCTGGAACGGTTCGATCTGGCCGGAAGCGATCGCCGCCGCGTCGAGGAACTCTCCAAGGGAAATCAGCAGAAGATCCAGATCATTATCGCGGTCATTCATCAACCGGAGTATCTGATCCTTGATGAACCAGCCTCCGGGCTCGATCCGGTCAATCAGGAAATCCTTCGTGAGATTATCGAGGAGATGCGCGGCGAAGGACGGACAATCCTCTACTCGACGCACCAGATGGAAGTCGCCGAGCGTGTCTGCAACCGGATTGCCCTTATCAACAAAGGGAAAGTGGTGCTCCACGGCACCGTCGATGATGTGCGCGACCAGCATGCGGGGAATACGGTGGTGATGGAGTTCAATGGTGATGGGAACTTCCTTCGGGAACTCCCACCGGTCGATCATGCCGTTATCGATCCCAACACCGCCGAGCTGAAACTACGCCCCGGCAGCACGCTGAACGATCTGCTGCCGCTGGTCGGTGATCGCCTTCGGATCGCGCGGATCGAGCGGATACGCCCATCGCTGAAAACAATCTTCATCGATACGGTCTCCGGTTACGCTATGGGCACCGCCGCGATGACGGATGAAGGGAGGGTACGATGACGAACCGGAATCGCATTTTCGAAATTGCGCGGTGGGAATATCTGCAGAAGGTCCGCTCGCGCGGATTTATCCTCACGCTCGTATTGACCCCGCTGATTGTGGTGCTCTCATCTGTGGTGCCCGCGATGCTTGCGGATCAGGAGCCCGACACTACAATGACCATCGGCGTCATCGACCAGACCGGGACGCTGCTGGCGCCGTTGAAAGAGCAGGTCGAGTCATCGGAAAAGCTCGCCAGTGGTGCCCCTGCCTACAATCTCGCTGATTATGGGCACCGCGCGACACCGATCGACAGCGCCGTTGCAATTGCCGACCGCGACGCGCTCACCGGGAAGCTGGAAGGAACCGTGGTGGTACGCGACAGCGCAGGGGAACCGCTTGTCAGCTACCGGAGTTCGAACCCGAACAACGTCCGGATGCTGAAGCGGTTCGAGGAGATTATCAGCAGGATTGTTACCGACAGAAGATTGCAGGCCGCGGGAATCGATACCACGCTCTACAACCGGATATCGCGCCAGGTGGAGATCCGTCCCATCAAAGTGAGCAAGGCCGGGGCCGCATCGTCGAACTTTCTGGAGACATTCTTTACGGCGTATGCAGGATGTTTTCTGTTGATGTTCCTGATACTGACAACAGGACAATCGCTGGTGCGGAGTCTTGTCGAGGAGAAGTCGAACCGGATCATGGAGCTGTTGGCCAGCAGTTGCACACCGCACGATCTGATGTGGGGCAAACTGATCGGACTGAGCGGGCTGGGTATAACGCAGCTTGTTGTGTGGGTGATACTCGGCCTTGGCGCCGCCGTATCGTTTTCGATGCCCTCGGGAGTATCGACATCGCTTACGGCGGTACTGGGAATACTGCCGTTGATGATGGTCTATGTGGTGCTTGGCTACTTCTTCTTTGCCGCAATCTTCATCGGCGTTGGATCGCTTGTCACCAACGAGCAGGAAGCGCAGGCAGCGACATCGATACTTGTGACGTTGCTGATCATCCCGGTGGTGTCGGCGATCTCCATCGTCCAGAATCCCGATGCATCGTATGTGCGGGTGCTGACCTATATCCCCTTTTTCACCCCGTCGCTGATGATGATCCGTCTGGTCACGAAGATGCCATCGGCGATAGAGATCGTAGTGTCGATCGCGGTGCTCATGATAGCAACAGCCGCAATGGTCTGGTGCGCTGCACGGGTCTTTTCAACGGCGATACTGCTCTACGGCAAGCGTCCGTCGCTTGGGGAGATTGTGCGGTGGTTGAGGGCGTGAGGGGAAGGGGGGATGTCAGTACGTCCCCAGCTCCTCCACCGAAACCCCGAGCGTTCGCGCCAATACGTCCAGCGTTGCTTCGCGTGGTCGTGTGATCTGGTTGTTTTCGATGCGCTGGATTGTCTTTTCCGTTATGCCCGGGAAGTCGGCACGAGTCAGCCCCTTCTGCAGTCGCAGGCGTCGGAGGGAACCGCCGAAGGTCGTATCGGACGCCAGTTGGTTCTTTCGCGAGCGCGTTCTGTAATCCGGATCGAACTCATACAGAATTGCATCGGCGGCGGCTTCAAACGTTCCAATACGAACTGTCTGCCCATAATCGGTCACTTGAAAGCTCGCGACGGCCGATGCCTGCTTACCGCGCTGTGAACGGAACCAGGCAAGCGGCACCACCATCGGTTCCAGCGATCCACGAATCAACAGTACCGACTTGTCGGGCAGGTCGATGGCACCACCGATAAACAGATCGTTGCGATGTGGATCCGTGAGTACTTCAGCTAGAATCGCTGTATCCAGAAAATGTACGGTGTCCGAGCCGCCAGCGACATGGCGGAACAGAGCCCGAAGTGCCTGTATGCGAACATCGTCGATGCAGTTAAGCAGGAGGAGTCGTGGTGCCCCCTTCAATGACAAGGAGCGGGAAATGGAAAGGAACACTGCCGGATTTCCAGCAACCCAAATCGTGTCGCGCAAGGAATTTGTTAGTGCTTCTATGACTTCAGAGCGAGACGTTAGCAGCTGTATACCTGGCAGGTCCGCAGGAAATCTACTCTTCAATTTTCCGTCGGGATCGACAAGGAAAACCGTTGCCTGGGGCGAGGAAGACAAGCCACGTGGCGCCCTCTGTGCCTGCTTCTTTCGGCTTGTGACCGAGCCGAGCGCCCTCGGCGTGGAAGGAGCGGACCGCGTTCTACGCGTTGGCTTGATAAGGGTCTCGATTATGTCAGATTTCATTCTTGCTGATTCCTACAGGGTTCTTGGGATACATCGCATCCCATGCCGTGCGATAATTCTCGATCTGTTGACTAAGAAGTTCCATGAGTTCCTTCGGCACCTCCGCGGGATCCGGATGGTGATCCATGAACGCCCCGTCGCGAAGATTGAAGCGCCATGTCTGCGTCTTTCTCATTAACGAGACATGAGGCGGCTCGACCCGTTCCTTGTCACGAATCTTCAATCGCCATCCCTGGCTGTCCCATGGCTCCGGCAACGGAAACGAAATGGCCATAACAACTTATGTCCTATTCTGACGAAATACTAATCCGGACATTTCATTTGTCCGTTGGGTGGTTTTACTGACAGAGCGGAACTCTATCCCGATTGTTTCCTGCGAGCCCGTTGCTACGTGTTTTAAGTGCGCTGCAATCGGGCCGGGCCCACAAGCTCCCGCACATCCCCTGCTGTCGCGCAGCGGCTGGCACCACGCGCAAGGACACCACAGCCGGAGCTGTCGATCGAACGGATCGCCTGCTTCAGGACGCCGAGTTTGTGCGGCTGCACGCTGAAGCGACGGATGCCGAAACCTAGCAGGATCTTCGTTGCCTGCTCGTTCGCAGCAAGTTCGCCGCAGATCGTCAATGGAATGTCATGTCGCGCAGCAGCAAGCGCGGTGCAGCGGATCAGCCGGAGCACCGCAGGATGCAGCTCGTCGTAGAACTCCGCAAGCGCATCGTCCTCCCGGTCGACCGCCAGCGTATACTGCGCAAGATCGTTGGTGCCAAGCGATAGAAAGCTGCACTCCGCCGCAAGCGATTCCGCCATCAAAGCGGCAGCCGGTGTCTCGATCATCGCGCCGATCTGCAGGTGCTCGTCGAATCGAACTCCTTCATCGCGGAGCCGGGTACATACGGCGGCTATCAATTCCTTCGTCTGCCGAATCTCCGAGACCGAGATCACCATCGGCAACATCAGCTTCAGGTTCTTCATGGTCGACGCGCGCATTACTGCTTCGATCTGCCGCTCGAAAATCTCCTGGCGCGCAAGCAGCAGCCGCGTTCCCCGCATGCCGAGCGGCGAGCTCCGTCCTCCCCATGCCTCCCCCGCCAGCTTCTCGCTCCCGATATCGAATGCCCGTAACGTCACCGACAGCGGGTATGCGCGTTCTGCGATCTGACGGTAATACTGCAGTTGATCCTCCATGGTCACCGCACCGTCACGGTCCATCACCAGATACTCCGTCCGCATCAACCCGATCTCTTCGGCGCCATTTTCCACGGCGACATCGATCTCGTCGATCATATCGAGGTTCGCTGCAAGAACGACCTTGACGCCGTCTGTAGTCACCGCAGGGAGATGCCGTAACGCGCCAAGCTGCGCGCGCTGCGCCTCCAGCTCATCCTTCCGCTTGCGATAATGTTCGACCGTCTCGGGATCGGGATTGATGATCACCCTCCCGGAATATCCATCCACAATGATGCGGTCGTGCGGACGGACCACGGTGGCAACTTCCTTCAGGCCGGCCACCATCGGCAGACCGAATGCACGCGCCAGAATCGCAGCATGCGAGTTGATGCCTCCGGCCTCCAGCGCAAACGCCCGCGCTCCATTGCGTGCATACAGGACGGCATCGCTGGGACTGAGAGAAGGGAGTATGAGCACCGCATCGTCGTGGAAGCGATGATCGGCCGGCGTCTTCACCAGCGACGACACCAGATGCGCCTGCAGCGACCGCATATCCTCGGCCCGCGTGCGGATGGTTTCATCGTGCGAGGCGGAGAAAATCGAAGCCAGACGATCCATCTCGAGCGCAATTCCATGGCGCGCGCTGCAGCGACGTTCGGCAATGCACTTCTCGATCGCTTCGGCAAGCGTCGGATCGGAAAGCATCATCCGGAGCGCTTCGAAGATCTCGGCGCGATCGCGGACATCCTGACGCGCCATCGTTTCAATCTGCTCCAGGATCCTGTCGGCATCCACCAGTGCCGCGCGGAAACGGGTTATCTCGATCTGCACTTCCTCATCGTTCAACTGCCGTTCGTCGATTGCATATGCTTCGGAATGCAGCAGCAGATACGCCGTCGCAATAGCGATACCGGCGCTGGCCGGCACCCCTTCAAGAAGGATTTCGGAATCGGATGGTATGGTCGCAGGTGTGGGCACTTATTCGTTGACCGCGCTGGAGATCGGATCGCGCCGACGGAGAGCATCGGCCAGCTTTGGATGTATTCCGCCAAACCCGCCGTTGGACATGATGGCCACCACATCCCCCTCGCGCAGATTGGCCGTCAGGTATTCAACAATCCGATCGGCATCGGGGAGGAACTTTGCGTCGGCACCACCGTTGCGCAGGTCGGCTACAAGGCGTTCGGTATCGAGTCGTTCATCGGCCGGGAGCTCGTCGAGACGATCGATCTCCGCAAGAAGGACCGCATCGGCGTCGGCGAAGCATTCGACCAGTTCGCGCTGAAAAACATTGCGGCGCGTTGTGTTGCTGCGCGGCTCGAACACCGCCCAGAGCCGCTCCGATGGATGCCGCAGCCGCAATGCGCGCAGCGTTTCACGGATAGCAGTCGGATGGTGTGCGAAATCATCATACACTTTTATCCCCCCGAATTCCCCTTTCAGCTCCAGGCGACGTCGCGTATTGATGAACGTGGAAAATGCGCGATCGATTGCCGCATAGTCGACGCCGAGCCATCGGGCGATTGCGGCAACTCCAAGCGCATTGCGGACGTTGAACTCCCCAAGCAGCGTCGAATGCAGCCGCGCTTCGACAACACCATTGTGCTCGATATCGAACGATGTTCCGTCGGAGGCATATGCAATGTCGACCGCGCGCCACGTGGTGCCTGCCAGGAGTCCGATCGTCTCGACCGGAGTAAACGCGGTGCCTACGATCTCCATCACGTTCGGATCGTCACCATTGGCAACGATGACGCCATTGGATGGAACGACATTCACGAGGCGACGAAATGCAAGCTGGATATCGTCAAGGGAGTTGAAGATATCGGCGTGGTCGAACTCGATGTTATTGATAAGGAGCGCCGAGGGGAGATAGTGCACGAACTTCGAGCGCTTGTCGAAGAAGGCGGTGTCGTATTCATCCCCTTCGAGCACCACCAGATCGCTCTGGGGACGATACTGCCATCCCGCGTCGAAGTTCCCCGGCACACCGCCGATCATAAAATTCGGCGAGCGTCCCGCTGTCTCCAGCACCCATGCCATCAGCGACGACGTTGTGGTCTTGCCATGCGTTCCTGTCAGCACAATCGAGCGGCGTCCCTGAATCACTTCCCTCTTCAGCAGTTCGGGGAGCGACGTGTAGGGAAGGCGGCGGTCGAGTGCCGCTTCCACTTCGATATTCCCGCGTGACATTTTATTGCCGATAACTGTCAGATCAGGAGGGGGCTGGAGATTATCGGGGGAAAATCCGACGGTGATATCGATCCCCGCGGCTGCCAGAAGGTCGCTCATGGGAGGATAGATATTCTGGTCGCTTCCTGTAACGCGGTGCCCGGCGGCGCGCATCATCAACGCCACGTTTCCCATGGCAGTTCCGCAGACACCTATGAAATGTATATGCATGGAGGTCTATCGTTCGCTCTGCTTGTATTCGAAAGGGTCACAATAGCGAAAGATAACCGAATCGGGGGGATCGACCGGGGCCCCTTTCGCCACGGGGGTATTCCTTGTTAGCTTCAGGCTATGAACGACCCCCGGGATACCAAAGATGTTGTGCAGCCGGCGCGGCGAATGTCGGTCGACGAAGCGTTTGCGCATTGCGAGCGGCTGGCACGCACCCACTACGAGAACTTTCCCGTAGGCTCCACGCTGATTCCACGCGAGCTCCGTCGCCATTTCTACAGCATCTACGCCTACAGTCGCGCCGCCGACGACATGGCAGACGAGGGGACGCGAAGCGTTGCCGAACGGATTGCCATGCTCGATGACTGGGAGCGGCAGCTCGATGCGGCGGTACGGGGGGAGGCGGAGCATCCGATCTTTATTGCGCTGGCCGAGACAATTCGGGAGCGTTCGCTGGCAACGGAGCCCTTCCGCGATCTGCTGAAAGCGTTCAGGATGGACGCACGGAACGAAGGTTTTGCCGACACCACCGCGTTGCTGTATTACTGCTATCATTCGGCAAATCCGATCGGCAGGCTTGTGCTGCAGTTGTTCGATCTTTGTACGGATGAACGTCGCGGCTATTCCGACAGGATCTGCACCGGCCTGCAGATGGCAAATTTCTGGCAGGATATCTCGCGCGATGTACCTCAGGGACGAATCAACCTCCCGCGCGAAAGCATCGAGTACTTCGGCTATTCCATCGAAGAATTGCAGCGCGGGGTCTTCAACGACAATTTCCGTGAGCTGATGGCGTATCATGTAGACCATGCGATCAATCAGTTCCAGCATGGTTATCCGTTAATGCGGACCATACCGGTCAAACGGCTGCGGAGCGAACTTGGGCTTGTCTTTCTTGGTGGTGCCCGAATCCTTAACAAGATCAAAGCGATGGACTATAATGTTCTTACGGTACGCCCGTCGCTGGGATTCGCGGATAAGCTCTGGATGCTGGCCCGTCTGGCAACACTATAGCGTCACAATCGCTCCCGATGACGGTCCCTTGAAAGAGACGGGGTATTTGATTATATCCGGATAGCGGTATTACAGTCGTACGATGCCCAACCTGATAGCAACCGATAGCGATAGCAGCGCTCTTCTTCTGCAGCCGCAGAAGACCAGCTTCTACTATTCCTTTTCGCTCCTCCCTCGCGATGAGCGGGCAGCGATGCATTCGGTCTATGCGTTCTGCCGCTATGCCGACGATATCATCGATGAAGATGAAGCGGAGCCGGCCGAGCCGTCGTTGAGCGCGTTGCGCAAGCGCGAGCGTCTGAACCGGCTGCGTGCGGAGGTCGAGCGCTGCTACCGCGGCGAATCGCGCCATCCTATTCTACTCCCCTTATCGACCGTTGTGCGCCGCTTCCAGATACCGCAGCAATATTTCATGACGCTGCTGGATGGAATGGAGATGGATCTGGTGAAGAACCGGTATCGCACCTTCGAAGATCTCCGTGAATACTGCTACTGCGTCGCCTCCGTGGTCGGATTGATCTGCATCGAGATTTTTGGATATCAGTATGAGGAGACGAAGGAGTATGCAGTCAACCTTGGGATAGCGTTGCAGTTGACGAATATTCTGCGCGACATCAAGGCCGATGCCGCGCGGGGAAGGATCTATCTGCCACTGGAGGATCTGCATGCGTTCGGATATAGCGAGGCGGATCTGATGGCCAATCGCTATAACTATCCCTTTATCGAACTTATGCGCTTCGAGACCCGGCGGGCGCGCGAGTTCTATGGACGCGCACGCGCCGCTCTCCGCGCCGACGAGCGGAAGACGATGTTCGCTGCGGAGATTATGGACGCCATCTATTACCGCATGCTGGAGAAGATCGAGCTGAACGAGTTCAATGTCTTTGCCCGCAAAAAGATCTCCGTAAGCACTCCGCACAAGCTCTGGATTGCGGTCAAGCTCTGGCTGGTGACGCGCGTGCTGACCAATCGCAAATCTGTCATCGAATGATTTCTATCACCCACACACCTCTCCGCGCATGAACGGAAGAACCATCGCAATCACCATTGCCGCCGTAGCGGTTACCATTGTGGCGGGCTGTTCGCAGCAGGGCCCCGATGTCATCGATCCAAAAAGCCTGCTTCGCACGCAGAGCGCATTGCTTGCAATCGACCAGGGCTCGGGGGGAGAGCTGCTTCGATTCAGCGAGCAGAATGGCGTTGTCTCCAGCAGTGAATACGCAACGGCGAACGCAGGCACCACGATCGGAAAGATCGATGCGATCTACGATCAGAACGACCGGCTCTATCTTCATCAGCGCGACAGCGGATCGATTGCGGTACTCGATATGAACACGCGCAAGCAGGTTGCGTCGATCACCGGATTTCCAACGGGGAGCGCAGGGGCCTTGTGTGGCATGGCGTTCAGCAATCTGTCGCAGGCGTGGGTGGTCTGCTATAATTCGCCGAATCTCTATCTGGTCGATGCGGTCAATCGCGTCATCGCCGATACGATTTCCCTTCCCGGCAATCCAACCTCGGTCGGAACCAGCGGCACGCTGGTGATGGTCGGTATGCAGATGCCGGACGGAAGTGGTGCGGTGGCCATACTGCATAGCAACAGCGGAACGCTGGCTATCGAAAAGACTATCCCCTATCCCTCCCCCATTATCTCAATTTCAGCCAGCAGCGACGGTGCGCAGTCATTCTTCCTCTCAAGTGGCGGTCCTGCCGACGATGCTCATCCCCATTTCTACTATCTGGACAACGGTCGTCTGGAGGGGGTCGGCGACAACGAACTCGACTCGCCGCCGCTGACGATGTATATCGGCCAGGAGCCGACATATACTGCGACGACCCGGAACGATTACGTCTATATCGCGCTGCCACAGGTTGTGGTGCAGGTCGATACGCACAATCAGGTTGTCGGGGAATGGTATCCGGGAAATTATTCGCTTGTCGGCGCCGATTATGCGACCGATCTGGTCTATATCTCCGATGGCACCACAATGAAACGGAAGCTTGTCGACGGCACCGAGCTCGATGATGTCCAGCTCCCGATGCATGCACGCGCGATCCACTTCGTCAGCACAAGCAAGCTGCGGTAGCAATCGAAATCAATTCAACAGTGAGGGATGATGGGGGAACCATTCACGATACGGGAGCGGGTACGGTGGAGCGATTGCGATCCCGCACAGATTATCTACTATGGTGCCTACGTCCGCTTCTTCGAGATAGCGGAGACCGAGATGTACCGCTCTATCGGGCTCCCCTACGCCGTTGCGTTCGAGACCATCGAATGTTTCCCGATCCGCGCGGAGTATCACTGCACGTATCGTTCGCCGGCGCGGCTGGATGACCTGATGGAGATCTCCGTCTGGATAAGCCATTGGGGACGCACATCGTTCACTGTTTCGTTCCGGTTCGAGCGCTCGGGTGATGGCGAGTTGCTGGCCGACGGCTACTGTCGTCTGGTGACCGTCGACCGCATGACGAAGCGTCCCGTACCGATACCTGACCGTCTGCGCGATGGCCTCTCCGTCTACACGCAGATCCCCGCGGCAGTCGAGGGGTAATTCCCCTTTTCCGTAGCTTTGTTTTGTACGGCGGGTGCCCACCCTCCATCTCATCCGGCTTCGGCGTCCGTTCGACCGGAAGTTCTTACTCTGCACTCCTCATCTCTCGATGATTCGTAAACCTCTGGCAGTAACCACTCGGAGCGGCCGGATCGATGCCCTGCATTATGGATCGGTCGTTCTGGCCGATCCCAGAGGGACGATCCTCTACTCCTTCAACGATCCCGATTTCCCAACCTATCTCCGGTCATCGATCAAGATGATCCAGGCGCTTCCTGTGGTGCTCAGCGGAGCAGCGGAACGCTTTGGATTCACCGATGCGGAGCTTGCAATCTGTTGTGCAAGTCATAGCGGATCGGATATGCATCTGAAGACCGTATCGGGAATTCTCGCGAAGATCGGCTGCACACAGTCGGATCTCGGCTGTGGTGCTCACATACCTGATGATCTTCCCGAGCGGCGGCATCTCATCTGTTCCGATCTGGCGCCAACGCAGCTGCATAACAACTGTTCCGGAAAGCATGCGGGAATGCTGGCAAGCTGTGTAGCCAGCGGCTGGCCGGTAGAGGATTATCTGTCGATCGAACATCCGCTGCAGCAGTGGATACTCGATCTGATGTCGGAATACTCCGGTGTTGCGCGCGAGAACATCGGCATAGGTGTCGATGGCTGCTCGCTCCCGGCGTGTTATATGCCGATCTCCGGTGCGGCCCGTCTGATCGCCCGCTTCATGGAAAAGAGCCAAGACCCCGCCACACCCGATGCGGCGATTCTGAAAGCGATAGCCGCACGTCCCGAAATGATTCATGCGCCCGGTGCATTCGACACCGAACTTGTACGCGTTACCGGCGGACGCCTGCTGGCGAAGGGAGGCGCAATGGCGATGTTTCTGATCGGCGTGCAGAGCCCGCAGCATGGACCGATCGGGCTCGCAGTAAAACTGGAAGATGGCAACATGACGCCGATGCCTGTGGTGGTCATGAACGTGCTGGTCTCCCTTGGTCTATTGAACGAGGATGAGATAGCACAGCTGGAGAATTTCCGACGGATAGATCTGCGTAACTGGCGTGGTCTGGATGTCGGTGAAATCGGTGCGGACTTTGAGGTGGGCACCGCGGTTGGAGCTGGGTAGCGAAACGCGGCCACCAGCTTCGAGCGTCGCATGTAAGAATTCCGCCAGCGTTCAATGTGCGGATGATCACACGCGCGGATCGCGAGTGATCGGAGCCGCAGGCAAGGCGCGTGAGCGAATCGTAGCGGAGCTACGTTGAGCGAACGCAACGCAGCCTCCGGCTTCGAGCGCCGCGAGACGCCCCTTAGTTATTGCTGGCCCCTTCAGCTATCCATACATTTATTCCATGCTGCTGGTTCTCATTAATAAGCGCGGAGATCGGGATAGTGATATGGGGAAGCTGCCCGCGAATGATCTGACCCAGCACACTGTGAAGCGAATCTCCCGCAAGCACTAGCCCCGGCTTGCTGAAAAGGTTGATATATGTAGTGAGCACCACATCACCCGCGCGGTTGCTGGCATTATGGCAACCGCTCGTGTTGCACGTCAGATCGAACAACGGCTGCACCTGGCGACCATAGCTTACGTTCGTTTCCGGAAATACGATCTGCTCCGGTCGGGTAACAACGTCGCTGCTATCGCATCCCGCATATAATGCGGATATGAGCACCACCGACGCCACTATTAGAATTCGGCCGGCCATCAACCATCCTGATTCATTTGCTGTTATGCACATAATTATTTCCGAACCCCTTCCGGGACTCACGCCGACATCGGTGATTTGGGGGCTTCAGAACCCGGGGCTCACGCCGACATCGGTGATTCAACCGGCTTCCGCACCCGGGGCTCACGCCCACGGGCTAAAACCTGTCGCCCCTCCGGGGCTTAGGATAGAGGATTAATCCCCTGGCCTCACCTTCTCCCATCCCCCCCTTCTCCCCATCCCCCCTTCTCCCCATCCCCTCTCAATAACTCTCCCCTTCACTCGGAAATGTCCCCGCACGAATGTCCTCGACAAAGTGTTTGACTGCATCGGCGGTACGTTCGGCGAATGTTTCGTAGCGACGGACAAAGCGGGGATGGAAGTCGAGCGACAGACCGAGCATATCGACGGAGACTAGGATCTGTCCATCGCAGTGGGGCCCTGCGCCGATGCCGATAGTCGGTACAGTAAGCCGCTCGGTGACGCGTCGCGCAAGGTCCGCAGGGATCTTCTCCAGGACGATACCGAACACCCCCGCCTCTTCGAGCGCCACCGCATCGGCCAGGATTTTCTCGGCTTCGTCGACTGTGGTGCCGCGCGGCCTGTATCCGCCATATTGGTGAATCGACTGTGGCTGCAGACCGAGATGCCCCATCACCGGAATACCGGCTGATGTCATCCGGCGGACAGCATCTGCCTGTTCGATGCCACCTTCAAGTTTCACGGCGCTTGCATCCGTTTCCTTCATGATTCGTCCGGCATTGCGGAACGCCTCGTCGGCCCGGACCTGGTAGGTCATGAAGGGCATGTCGGAAACGACCATCGCCCGTTCGACACCACGACAGACCGCCTGCGTGTGATAGATGATTTCGTCGAGCGTTACCGGCAGAGTGGTCGTTCTTCCCTGCACCACGTTGCCAACGGAATCCCCGACAAGAATCACATCGATCTGTGCGCGATCGAACAGCTTTGCCATGAGTGCATCGTACGCCGTCAGTGAACTGATGCGAATTCCTTTTCGCTTCATTTCCTGCAGCGTACGCGTCGTGACACGTCGGATTTCATTCATTGATTGTCAGCTCTCATGGTAGTGTTTCGAACGTCAGGTTCTCCGAGTAGACCTCCTCGAACCCGCGGATAATATTGACTGCCAGCTCCTGAAACGAAGGGAGATCGTTTCCAAGGATATCTCCCACCGTTGCAGTCCGTTCCGCCAGGCGCCCACGCAAGGCCTCGCGGCGTTCCACCGAAGCGTCGGGATAAAGAAGATCGATGATCTCAAGATGTGCGGTGCCTAACAGAAGCGACCCGTGCTGCAGCAGCACGTTCCCGTAGCGACGCTGCGCCGAGCCGATAAGTTTGCGCCCGCGCCAGGTAAGCTCGTTCAGTGCCGATGCGCTGAAGCAGCTGGCCGATTCGTCCTGCAGATAATGTTCGCGGAAATCAGGCTGCGAGCGGCTGAACTCCAGTTCCGTCGCTCCCGTCAATTCCAGTCCCCGCTTGAGCGCTGCGGTAATCCGCGCATAACTTTCATGGATACCGCTGCCATCGCTCGGCATGGTCACCGCATAGGTCAGCTCCTCCGCGTGGAATACTGCGCGTCCCCCCGTCGGCCGCCGCACGATCGCGTAGCCGCGATCGGCCAGAGCCTGCCGGTCGATACGGCTATCGTCCTGATTATGACCGAGCGAGAGTGTCCAGGGGTTCCAGGAATAGAGGCGCAGGCGGGGGGTTCCATCGGCGCGGCACGATTCGGCCATTGCTTCGTCGCGACGCATGTTCTCTTCGCCGTCGACCAGGGGTTCGATGCTATGCAGCCAGTGAGTATTCACGCGACGAAGTTACCGCCATAATTCGATGAATGATAATTGATCCGCATGCAGTACCAGAGCATTTCACAACCAGGCGTTTCTGTCACGCCTCGTTTCCTCTCTCTGCGATCTCTCCCTCGGGTCGCAGACCCGCCGTGGCGGGCGATCTCTGCGTGATGTTTCCTCTCTCGGATTGCTCGGTCATAACCGATTTCTCACGAGCTCGAACGAGTCTAACTCTCCGCATGAATGGTCGTGCCATCCGCATCGAAGAAATGGACGCGATCGGATGCGATCCGCATGTAGATGGTATCGCCATACTTGAGCGGATGATCGGGATGCACCGATGCAACCGCCAGTCCCGCGGCCGATGGGAAATGCACGAACGTCTGATTGCCGAGCGTTTCAACAACCTGCACGGTGACGGGGAAGGCGAGAGGATCCTGGGAATCGCTCAGAAGAAGATGTTCGGGGCGGATACCGATCGAACGGCTTCGGAGATTGCGCGGCGATACACCCTGCATCGGGAGTCGTAATCCACCCTCTCCCGCTTCCATGAATGCCATCGCATCGGGGTCGAACGCGCCATCGAAGAAATTCATCGCCGGGGTGCCGATAAATCCTGCAACGAAGCGATTGACCGGGTGGTTGTACAAATCGAGTGGTGCCGCTATCTGCTGCACCTTGCCATGGTTCATCACAACGATCTTATCTGCCATCGTCATCGCCTCGGTCTGATCGTGCGTCACATAGATCGATGTCGCCGCCAGATCGTGGTGCAGCTTATGCAGTTCGGCGCGTGTCTGCGTGCGGAGTTTTGCGTCGAGGTTCGAGAGAGGCTCATCGAAGAGAAAGACCTCCGGATCGCGAACGATGGCGCGGCCGAGAGCGACACGCTGGCGCTGTCCACCCGACAGTGCTTTCGGCTTCCGCTCCAGCAACGGCTCCAGTTCCAGCATCCGTGCGACGCTTGCAACCCGCTGCTGAATTTCGGGACGGGGGGTCTTCCGCATCTTCATCGCGAATTCCAGATTCTCCCGCACCGACATGTGAGGATAAAGCGCATAGTTCTGAAAGACCATCGCGATATCCCGGTCCTTCGGGTGGACATCGTTGACCACGCGCTCACCGATCCGGATCGTCCCCTCGCTCACAGTCTCCAGCCCCGCGATCATTCGCAGCGTTGTCGACTTCCCACAGCCGGATGGACCGACGATAACAAGGAACTCGCCATCGGGGAGATCGAACGACACGCTATCGACAGCGATGGTGCCATCATCGAAGCGCTTAGTGACATTATCGAGGGAGACGTGGGCCATAGAAGATTGGATAATCTGTCGTGAAAAGCTGACGAGAAACGACAGCCGACTTCAAAGATACCATGCCGGGAGAACAACATCTGCAGTCAGGGTATGATTACTATGCGGTGCCTACGTGACTGGCGGGTCGATTGCTATTGTGATGGAGTCTTATCTTGACGTATCAGGTGGTGCAATTATGTGCTGCCACAATCGGAGTTCCGAACAAATGAATTTCGCGACACGGCGGGTGTTTAGCCAGGCTTTGGGGTTTTTGGGAAGTGCAGCCATCATTGTTGGTTCGACACTCCCTCTTGGCGTGATCTTCGATACGCTCGGCAGCGGTCGCCAAGTAACTAACTACATTGGACAGCCGCAATCGCTGTGGCCCGCACCGATGCGCATTATTGCATACGCATCGTGGGACAAGTGTCTGACAATCGGTTGGCCAATGCTTGCTATCGTCGCAATCGTCGCAGGGCTTGCAATTATAACGTCAATTAGACAAATGAAGAGGGCTACTTCCTTGTTGGCGGCAATTCTTTCAGTCATTCTGCTGATAGCCTTTCATTTTCTGGAGATCTCGAGAACGACGTGGAATGTGATGCTTCACGCTGCCGCAAAAACAGCCCAAATACCAAAACTTGATGGCCCTCCGTCTTGGGAATATCAAGGGACTGCCTTAGTATATCCCGCTGGGCTGCTGCTTTTGATGGTCGCAATAATAATGATCGAGAATCACGACGGCCAGGACAGGCCGTAGCCACGAACCAATATTGTTCGGTAAGTGTCAGCGATCAAAGTCACATTTCGTCTTTAAGGCCCAAATGGCAGACCAGTCGGTGCATTACCAAAAGCGATACATACGGGGCGATATGTTGACACGAAAAAGCGTAACGGTGACGTCAACGTAGGAGGCACAGAGAAATTCGCGCAACGATCGATCGAGTTTAATGTTAATGCGGAGGCACCGATGAATAGAGTCGAACAGATAATTGCGCTTCGAAGTCAGCAACACTATGGAAGCAGGGTGCCCATGGCGGCTGTCGGCGAAGTAATGCGCGTTATGCAGCCTGCTGTACGAAACGCTGTCCGCATGGCGTTCGAGGGGCGGAGCAGTGCACGTGGAAATCCGCCTGGCTGGTTGATGGCGGCCTCCGACATACGTTTTTTGGGATTATCGGGAGATGATGATTCAATACTTCACTTTGAGGCCCCAACGCTCGGTGGGGCGGCCGAACAGTTGTATGCGCAACAGGAGTTCTGGTCCACGCGACCCGATCCGTCGAGCACCGGAATCGACCTTTTTGCGCATGTGATGCACGACATTGAAAAAGGGAACCGCAACAGCGAACGATATGATCGGCCATTACTGCGGCAGCTTACACAATTTGATCACGCCGTCGATAAAACATTCAATGCGGTGGTCATCGAAGCCGGGAGCGCCAAACATCCTCGGGCCGTTATTGACTATAAACTAATCGAGAGGGTACGAACATTCTACAATGAGACACCTCCCCCACAGCCCGTACGGATCGTGGGAACCCTTGATATGATCCGTGCCAGCACGCAGGCATTTGCGCTGAAACTCGCAAGCGGCGAGGAAGTCCGTGGTATCGCTATCGGTGACGATCTGGCTAACCTTCGCGACCTTTTTCGGACAGAAGTGCTGGTGTTCGGTAAAGCCGTGTTCCGTCCATCCGGCCAGATGTTGCGTGTTGATGCAGATGAGATTGGGCCGGCGGAAGATCGCGACCAATTCTTCGCGAAGATGCCCAAACCACGTGCACAACGATTCGATTCGCGAAAACTCCGCATCAAGAAATCGCAGACGAGCGGGGTTGCTGCCATCGTAGGCAAGTGGCCGGGCGATGAGAGCGACGAGGAGGTGCAGAGAGTACTTCAGGAGATTGGTTAATGCGTTCGATAACGGGATATCTCCTCGATACCGGAATCGTCATCGAACTCATGAGGAATACCGATCTGGGGCACCACGTCAATTTCCGATTCGGATTAAGTCTTGCCCCGCAACGAAATGTTATCAGCGTCGTGACAGTCGGAGAAGCCCTTGTTGCGGCTGAACGATTACATTGGGGGACTTCAAAAAAGAAAGAACTATGGAATCTCCTTAACGAATTGGAATGGATTGACATCAACGATCAATCTGTTCTCGAAGCCTATGCGGCGATCGATGTCTTCAGCCGGGATATGGCTTCTGGGAGCATCCGAATGGGGAAGAACGATCTCTGGATCGCTGCTACAGCACATGTTTCTCAGTTGCCGCTGATAACAACGGACCGCGACTTTGAGCACTTACAGAGTCAATACTTGACGTGTCATTGGTTCGACCCGAACACTGACTATTCCGGTTGAGCAACACCCGACGAATTATAGATTGTGCGAGGACATTTCCGAATACCCGCTGACTTTCAACGTGCTGGTACGGTAGTTCGCCGATGATTTTCAGACGGCGCTGGATCAATTTATGGCGATCACCGCTGGGCTGCGAGTAGAAAAATGAGCCTGGACGACATCATCGATCTATCTGGCAAAAAATCACAATGGAAATCAATGTTCTAAATAACAAGTTCACCAACCTGCGTGCGATTGGAAAGAATGAACTTTGGTTGCAACAGTGGATTACCGACAATCCAACTCGCCTTGGGCTGGGCAATATTTCGATCAAAAGTATCGAGCCACAATATTACACGAACAAAGGGGGGCGACTCGACATTCTCGCTTTCCGCGCGGATATCGATACGTACTACGAAATCGAAGTAATGCTGGGCGAGTGTGACTCCGATCATGGGTTTCGGGTGCTGGACTATTGGTCACGGGAACGCCTTAGAAATCCGAACGCACGTCATGTCGCTGTAATTATCGCCGAAGACCTGTCGGGCAGGTACAAGACGGTTATCGAGACACTCCCGCAGTTCCTGCCTTTCATCGGTATCGAGATCAAGACTTTACTCCTTGCTCATGAAACGGGGCTGGCAACAACCTTCGCAACCATCGTTGCGCAGCCCGATGAATTACTTCTGACTGCTGGTGACGAGCCGGATGAATCGCGATCGAATGGAAGTTCCCCGAGGGACGAAGAGTGGTGGAAGGCAAACGCAGGTGAAACATTTGTCCAGCTAGCTCGAGATATCTATCGTATCTGCAACGATAGTATCGGGCCGTCACGATTAGATTTTTCGGCCCAGAGTTATATCTCCCTGAAAAAAGGAAGACGTTGCTGGCTTCCTTTATGGCCACGCAAGGACGGGACATATATCTATCTGCCAGGAGGGGCAGGAGGTTCGAGTGATGAACCGTCGGACTTCTTTGCGAGAGTTACGACGAAATTGTTGCCGTTGAATATTGAGCCGTCGTGGACCTATAAATACAATGGCGGTGCGAATCCGATCGGTATGGCGATTCCGAGCCAGCATCTTTCAAGCTCATTGCTCCTTGATGTTCTATCAGAAGCATATCAACTTTCGTAAAACAGTAGTCGAATGATCGCGTTGAAACGTATGGTCCGAATCATACTTGGAAACAACACCACGGTTTCTTGAAATCCTCGTGGAATAAAAAGCGGGTAACCGAAGGAAAACCTTCAGAAACCCGCGCAAGAATATTCGATTCACTGCTGCTGTATTGGCCATCAATTCATAAACAGATACGGCTCCCATTCCCGATCGATAGTGCCCACCACATTCTGAATAAACGTCACATGGTTCGGACGGAATGGTTTGCTGCGGAGCTTCATATTCGCTTCTTCCGGAGTGCGGTTTCCTTTCCGGTTATTGCAGCGCACACACGCACAGACCAGGTTCTCCCAGGTATCGCCACCGCTTCGTGATTTCGGCATGATGTGGTCGACCGTCAACGGGGGCGTCGTCTTTCCGCAGTAAACGCACCGGTGGTTGTCGCGGCGGAGGATATTCTTCCGCGTCAGCTCGACCTTCTTGTACGGCATGTGGATGTAGATCGACAGGCGCACAACGCTCGGAAAGGGATATGCATGGCGCACCGTATGGATAGCGCTTTCCGGGCGCACGGCCACCAGTTCCGCCTTCCCCAGCCATAGAAGGACGATCGCCTTCTGCACGCTGCACACGCACAGTGGCTCATAGTTTTGATTCAGAATCAGAACCTTGCCACCGAGAGTTGTACTACGAACCGCAGTGGACTTGCCGTTGAGAATCGGACTGAACGTTGCGAATGGAAGCCTCCTTGGAGAGAGAATACCTCTATAATAAACGTGAGTGTGTCTTCAGTGAAGCTACACGATCGCAGGAGGAATGTCAAGGTGCCTTCCATTGACGGAACGATCCGGCAATTGCGGAGCGTTATTCCTGCGAAACGTTGTCCGTAGCCAGTGCTGCGCGCTTCTGTTCGATCTTCTGGAAGAGTGCTTCGAACGATGCTTCGAACTTGGAGACTCCTTCCTCGATCAGTTTCCGCATCACCGCCGGCAGATCGATCCCCACATTCGCCAGATCCTCCATCGCCTGGCGTGCTTCGGGCACCCCTTCCTCGATCGTTGGATGAATGATCGCGTGATCGAGGATCGCCTTCAAGGTTTCCGGCGGGACGGTGTTGACTGTTTCGGCACCGATAAGATTATCGACGTAGAGGAGGTCGGGATAATTGGGATTCTTGGACGAGGTGCTGGCCCAGAGTGGGCGTTGTACGCGGGCTCCAAGCGCATGGAGAGCATTCCAGCGTTCCCCGGTGAAGTAATTCTTGAACTCCTGATACACCAGTTTGGAATTCGACAGTCCCGCTTTCCCCTTCAGCGCAATGGCCTCGTGCGAACCGATTGCGTCGAGTTGCGCATCGATCATGGTATCGATCCGGCTGACAAAGACGCTGGCGACCGAGTTGATGCCGTTGACCGGCTCACCACGACGAATGCGATCCTCGAGTCCCATCAGATACGCTTCGGCGACGGCCCTGTACTGATCGATGGAGAACATCAGGGTGATATTGATATTGAGACCTTCGGAGATACACTGCCGGATAGCGGGGATCCCCTGTTCGGTTGCGGGGATTTTGATCATCACGTTTGGGCGATCGACCTGACGCCAGAGCGAGCGAGCCTCGGCGATCGTCGCATCGGTCTTGGCGGCGAGTGTGGGGCTGACTTCAATGGAGATAAATCCGTCGCCGCCACTCGAATTATCATATACCGGACGCATGACATCGCACGCATTCCGGACATCGGTCACAAAAAGTTCGGTTGCTATTTCCGCGGTCGATCGGTCCGGGCCGAGGCTGGCGATCTGTTGATCGTACCAATTGCCGCCGGAAATCGATTTCTCGAAGATTGTCGGGTTGGAAGTCATTCCACGGAGGCCATCGTCGACCATCCGCTTCATCTCACCGGAGTCGATGAAATCGCGGCTGATGAAGTCATACCAGATCGATTGTCCCTGTTCAAGAAGCGCGTGGAGCGGGTTCATGGCATCGGAAAGAATAGATGAGAGAGTATCGAGAATGTCAGCTGCTGAAGATAGCAAAGCGCAGGGAGAACTCGTGAAATTTGGGGGGAGATAGGGGGAGCGAACCTGGCCGCGAAAAAAAAATTAACGGGCGCTAACAAAAGCAGAAGGTGGTGTGTTAGGGATCGAGAACATCTCCTGGCTACCTCAAATGGGCAAGAAAAGTCTTGATTATTTGCGAAAGTTTACCGAATGTAGCACTCTTCATTGTTCAAGCCTTCACGTAACCTATCGGTGGCCGACTCGTTTGCAGCCTGAGTCAGGGGCATCCCTTGTTTTCAGCTGATTTTACGCCAATTCCGCACGATAATTCCTTACTCATACTTCCATCTAACCATTAACCTTTAACTAGGAGTGCAGCTCATGCGAAGGGTTCTTCTACTTCTCTGCGCAGTTGCCTTCTCTCTTTCCAGCGCGCGATTATTCGCACAGGAAGGGGATGGCGACAAGGGGAGCGGTGGCAACGAAGCACTCCGTCAAAGTATTGCATCGGGAGGCTCCTTTCCGGGAGGCCCGATCGGCAAAGCACCACTTTCGACGGGGTACTATATCGTTGACAACGACGCTCCCGCCGTAGGCTCGCCCTGGTCACCGACGTTCCAGTTCCTGGACACGACGGGAGCCGAGGGCAAGTACTGGCGGCGAATCATATCGGGCCCTAACCAGCGTCCAGCCTCGTTCTGGTCGGACACTGGCAGCCAGGGACTCGAGTATTTCCGTAACCCGAACAAGCTCCAGCCGGGCCCGAATGGCACGGTGATCACGGATTCGACGGACGATGCGTTCGCCGGTCCTATTTCAATCGGGTTCCCGTTCTTTTATTACGGCCGGAAGTACGACAGCTTCTATGTGTCGACCAACGGACTTGTCGCTTTGACGAACCGTCGTTATCAGTATAACGAGCTTGGTGTCCGTGTCGATTACGAACCAGTCCACGATGGTTATGCTGTTCGTCCGAAGCTTGCAGATCCGCTTGCGGATCCAACGCCGGATGATTACGGCTATCAGTATGTCGCACTCGGCAAGGGCACGGCATGGGAAGGAAAGCCGGACGCCGGTATTCTTTCCGGATTCAACGGACCGTTCCCAACGTCGCCACGTTCGACGCCGTACAGCGGCACGATCACGGCACCACAGCTTTCGGTTCTTGCTCCACTGTGGGACGATTGCGAGTTGTCGCAGTACGATTACACCGCCTTCCGTCCGGACGATTACGGCAAGGTGTACTGGCGTCGTGATCTTGCGAACAATAAGCTGATCATCTACTATGTACAGATGTCGATGGCGTCGAAGAAGGACGCTATCTATGGCGGACAGACGGTTGTAAAGGGTATCCCCCTTATCAAGGCATTCCGTCAGGTTCGCGCACGTGATCTTGCCGTTAACTTCCAGGTGGTCCTTGACCGCACGGACAGCACGGTGCAGTTCAACTATGCTCGTTTCATCGGTCAGTACACCGACCCGATCTCGAACGTGATCACGGTGCCTACCAACACGATGTTCCGCGTGAACGCAACGATCGGCATCCAGAGCCATGATCAGGAGTTCACGAACTATATGCATGATGCCGATCAGCCGGGTGGTCAGAGCGAGGCCGCTGGAAAGCTCTACACGAATGGATCGACTGCAACGCCGCACGATAAGCTTGCAATTCGCTTCAAGCAGTGGAGAAACGTTGTTCGCGTGAACAAGGTGACCTTCCAGATCCCAAGCCAGTACACGCCAGGGCTCTTCGTCGATCTGCCACCAGGACAGCTTGTCGATAACTACGAGCTTCTCCTTGGCAACTCGATTCTTGGTGTTATCCGTCCAGTCGGTATCGTTCAGAATGTGAGCGATTCGATCGGACCGGTCAACGTCATCAAGCAGCCGATCCGTTTCAACGTGATCTTCCGTATCCGCGATCTGATCAACACGACGTTCCCGCCGATCTACCAGCGTACGGCATCGACCGACTCGCTTGGACCAATCCGTTTGGTTGGGGCGCCGGGTGCGAAGAAGAATGTTGATACGATTGTCTTCGATCCGTATGTCACCAACGCAGCGATCACTCGCCAGGTTGGCCGTTTCAAGGCCGAGGTCATTGCGACCGATCAGGCTCCGAACGGATCCACATATGGACAGGAATGGCCATTCGATGATACGACAGGCGTCCGCTTGTTCGGCATCCGTCGTATCGAAGCTCCATTCATCGACAACTTCAACGAGTACGATTACTCGCCGGAAGACGGAATTATTCCTTCGGTCAAGAACTGGGTGTCGATTGGCGCACAGGTCGTTGATGGTGAGAGCCAGACGTACAATCCACCACCACCACGTGGTGTGTATGGATCGCGCGGTCTGAACTCGCCGGTCTGCTTGCTCGATCGTAAGGACAACTTCCAGAACTTCTACTTCAACGATGACGCAATGTTGAAGTATCTGCCGAACAACAACGTTGTGATTGGTGGCGATACGATTATTTCGTTCCCGATCAATCTCAGCCAGTTCGTCAGCCGTCCGGTTCTTGTTCTCTCGTACGAGCGAGCCGGAAAGATTGGTGGTATCGATCCATCGTACAAGCGTAACTGGAGCGATAACCAGCGTATCGGACCTGAGCAGGCTGTGTACACGACATCGAAAGATGGACTGTTCCAGTTCCCTGACATGATGCTTGTGGAGTTTGCGAATCCGAGCCCGAATGGACTGGACGGTATCGTCAACCTCTACAACTTCAGCAGCTGGCGTGATCCGAGCTTCGTCGACAACAGAACGGGATCGATCCTGAAGTGGTCGAATATGAACTCGAACAACTCCGGAAGCGCTCCTCGCTGGGGTGTCTTCGGCGGCGGCGGCGGATCGGGACTCGATACGACCGGTCGTATCACTGCGGACGAGTTTGATGCAGGTAAGGATTTCGAATTCTATCGCGCATACATTCCGATCCCAGCTAAGTGGTCGAAGGTTGCTCCAGGCAACAAGACCTTCCGCTTCCGTATCCGTGTCGACGCTCGAAGCAATCGTAATCCGGTTGGCTCTCCTGCAGATGACGAGGATAAGTTCTATGTCGATAACGTGATGGTCATTGAGCCTGCAAAGCCAGAGGTTGAAGTGACTGCCGTACGTGTCGACTGGCCATACACCGAAGCACCTGCTTCGCAGGCTCGTTCGATTCCTCTTTCGGTCAAGATCGGCAACAACGGTTCGACCGCAGCAACGACGTTCGGCGTCGCAATGTGGGTCGAGAAGAACCCGAGCACCCTTCCACCGGGAATGGTCAACTACTATCGCTACAAGGCAATTATCTCGATTCCTGCCGGCCGCGATTATGTTGAAAGCTTCCCACCATGGAATGCTCAGGAGTGCGGTACGAACATCATTCCGGATACCAACAATCCAGTGACGTCGACCGACTATCGTATCTGGGCGCGCATTCTGCCCGCTAACTACGATTCGTTCACGCCGAACGACATGACCTACACGGACTTCAAGCTCCGCCTTGGACCGACCTTTGCGTACGACGATGGAACAAACGATGTCCAGAGCTATGCAGGTCTTCAGGGTAAGGGTCTGAACCTGGTTCCTCCGACCAATCAGGATGGTGCCTTCCAGTATCCATTCGGTCCGATCGGTGGTAGCAGCTCCGGTACATTCGCAATGCAGTTCCGTATCCTGACCCGCGATACCATTCGTGGATTCCAGGCATACTTTGCCGGTGCTAACCAGGCACAGGACTTTATCCTGTACTCGATCTACCAGCAGCCTGCATTTACGAACGTCAACAATCCGCCTGCTGGTCAGCCAGTCGCGTCCACACTCGCTTACGCCCGCCGTGGCGAAGGTGTACCGACGACACCGAATCCAGGCCATCTCTTCAACTTCGATCAGTATGTGACGTACATGCTCGACACGCCATTCGTGGCTGAACCAGGCATCTATTTCGCAACGGTCGCACAGTTGGGTGAAACGGGTCTTGAGCTCGGCGCTGACGAAAGCCGCATGGGTCAGGTGACCACGATTGCCAATCCTCCACCACCAGCAGGTAGCGGTGGACCAACGGGTGGTATTGGTAACTACAGCATCCCGGCTCATCCGGAAATGCGCCAGAATCGGTTCTGGTACGAGACCACGACCGGTTCGGGTGGCTGGAGCCCGATGATCACGCAGGTCAACAATCCTGGCTATCCTCACCTTACGTGGGACGGTCAGAATCCGCCGGCAATTCCGATTTCGACCTATGCTCGTGGATCGTGGATTCCGATGATTCGGCCATACTTCGGCATCAAGGGGAGCACCGAGTGTGCCGTCGAGCCGGTCGAACTGGCTGACTTCAGACTGACGACCCTTCCAAGCGCTCTGCGTCTGGATTGGACGACAGCTACGGAAATCAACAACCACGGCTTCTATATCGAGCGCCGTATCAAGGGTGCCGAATCGCAGTGGTCGGAGCTTGGATTCCAGGCAGGTGCTGGCACAAGCAATCAGCCACATCAGTATAGCCGTGTCGACAATGATGTCGTCGTGAACACAACCTATCAGTATCGCCTCCGTCAGGAGGATCGTGATGGATCGGTTACGTATAGCGGCATCAAGGAAGGACGCATTAGTGGTGGCGCTATCGCTGGCGCATCGAATGAGCTCGCGCAGAATTCGCCGAACCCATTCAGCAACAGCACCCGCATCGCTTTCTCGGTCGTCGAGACCGGCAAGGTGCGTCTTGAGATCAACGATGTCTATGGCAACGTTGTCCGCAGCTTCGACGTCGATGCACAGGCAGGTGCCAAGAGTGAAGTCGTCTGGGACGGCCTCGATGCCAACGGCATCAAGGTTCCGAACGGCGCTTACATCTACAAGCTGGTCGGTGATGGATTTACCCTCACCAACAAGCTGACGGTCGCCCGCTAAGAATCGACTCGTTTCAATTAACGAAAGCCCTTCCGAAGGTAACTTCGGAAGGGCTTCGTATTTTGGTCCCAATGTCACGTCCCAAGATCCTTCTCGTCAGTCTTATCGTCACCGCCCTTGGCGTTTGGCAGATCCTGCGCTGGCGGGGCGATCACTCTCACCTCGCACTCGTAGCGACCGCCTCCGGTACGTTTACTCTCATGAGTGGAATTGCCGCCGGGTTATATGGATTGGGGATGAAGAAGCGATGACAGATCCGATTCGAGTGGCTGTGTTTGCGTCGGGACGTGGATCCAATTTCCGCGCGCTTCACGAGTATCTTATCGCTGAAAAGAATTCGCCAGCACAGGTCGTCCTCTGTATCAGCAATAATCCCTCACCGGGCGTTTTCGACTATGCGCATAGCGTTGGCATTCCGACGCTTCGCTTGTCGCCACGAATGTTCGATACTCCCGAACTTTACGCCGATGCGCTCCTGACTGCTCTGCACCAGGCGGGTATCGGGATGATAGTTCTCGCCGGTTATATGCGTTTGTTGCCGCCGATCGTGGTTCAGGAATTCCGGGGACGAATTCTCAATATTCATCCCGCTCTGCTTCCAAAATTCGGTGGCAAAGGAATGTTTGGCGATAACGTCCACAACGCAGTGCTGTCGGCTGCGGAAAAGGAAACCGGAGCCACCGTGCATCTGGTGGATGACGAATACGATACCGGCGCAATAATCGCGCAGGAGTCGATTCCGGTCCTCCCGGACGATACCGCAGCAACGCTCGCCGAACGGGTACTGGCTGTCGAGCATCGTCTGCTTCCCCAAACGGTTGTGGCGGTAGCGCGCCAGTTGCTCGCACGCCGCGGCCAACCCGAAAGTTGATATTGTCGATTCACCGTAGATATACGTATGTCCCAGCTAGAAGTCTTTCCAAATCCGAATCCGGGACGGGATTACACCATCGTCCATATCAACCCCGAATTCACATCGGTCTGTCCGATGACTGGTCTACCCGATTTCGGGACGATCACCATTGAGTACGTCCCCGATGAACTCTGCGTGGAACTGAAGTCTTTGAAGTACTATTTCCTGGAATTCCGCAATCGCGGGATCTTTTACGAAGCGTTGACGAATTCCATTCTGGACGATATGATTGAACTTATGCGTCCACGTCGCATCCGTGTTACGGGCGAATTCAGTACCCGTGGCGGATTGCGTTCGACCGTCATCGCCGAACACCGAAGCGATGTTGATAGCGGCCGCGGCTGACGTACACTTCGCCGTCGGACAATTAGGGGGCTTACGAAGGAAATGGATTCAGATGCCAGAATGACAAGGATTGCCAAGGACTTTCACTGGGAAATGGGACATCGTCTTCCATTCCACACCGGTGGTTGTCGAAATGTTCATGGGCATTCGTATCGCATGCGGCTTATCCTGGATGGTCGTGTCGACGACAACGGAATGGTGATCGACTATTTCGATGTAAAGCGGCTCGTAGATCCGCTTGTTGACCGTCTGGATCACTCATTTCTCTGCGATGCGGACGATGTCGTGATGCGATCATTCTTCGACGCCAATCCAATGAAGCACGTTGTGGTCCCCTTTACTACTACCGCAGAAAATCTGGCGCAGTGGTTTCTGGAGCAGATAACGGAACTGTTGCTTCCCTACCCGAACGTAATATCCATTTCCGTCCGCGTCCATGAAACCGAAAGGACCTACGCCGAAGTAAGCACTACGTTAGCCACACGGCACGATTCCGCGTAAACTATTCCGACATTTCCTCCACTCGTACCAATGCCACCACTATCACCTTTGAGCGATCCGAACCGTGCGGTAATTCTGGTGAGCGGTGGCATGGATAGCTGTGCTGTCTTGGCAATGATGCACGAGCAAGGATACGAGTTGAATCTGCTCCACACCAATTATGGACAGCGCACCGAGCGCAAGGAATTGGAATGTTTCCATGCGCTTGCGGACCATTACGGTGTTGCGCGCCGATTAGTGGTTGACCTTCGGCATCTGGCGGTGATAGGCGGATCCAGCCTGACCGACACCATGATCGAGATTTCGCCGGCAGCGCTCGACTCCAAAGAGGTTCCGAGTAGTTATGTCCCCTTCCGGAATGCCGGCATTCTCTCCGTTGCTGTGAGCTGGGGTGAAACAATCGGTGCCGGCTGTGTTGCGATTGGGGCGGTCGAAGAGGACTCAAGTGGCTATCCCGATTGCCGACGCGTATTCTACGATGCCTTTCAGAAGGTCATCGAGCTTGGAACACGGCCGGAAACAACCATAACGATAAAGACCCCCGTTATCGATTTCTCGAAGGGGGAGATTGTCGCGGTTGGAACCAGACTGGGCGCACCATTTCAGTTGACGTGGTCGTGTTATAAGCGGGAGGATGTGGCATGTGGTGAATGTGACAGCTGTCGTCTGCGCCTGCGCGGATTTGCACAAGCAGGGCAGACTGATCCCCTCCCCTATGCAGTTCCAGCCGCAGGCAATTCCTGATCTGTCTGGGGATACGTTAGAGCGGCACAGCCGTACTTTCCACGCGGCAGACGCCGTGATACTCGCAGCCGCGACAAACGGTCTGTACGTCGCGCTGTGTGACATGGAACACTCCTCCGGCAATACCTTCGACATACCCGGCAGCGTGCTCAAACACATCGTCGACAACTTGCTGGAGATCACCGACACTCTCCGGATCATATTTGCTGCGACGCAGATCGATGATATCCTTCTTCAGCTCATTAGGAACGAACAGATGAGTTGATTTCGTGTCGACGTTCCGGGTATCCAGCCGATAATAAATGCCACCAACCGGGCGGACCAACTCCACAGGCATCTGATAATGTTCGGCAAGTTTCCGTCGGATAACTTCCAGGTAGATCATTAGCTGCAGGCTGCTGCCATCCTTGATCTCCTTGCGACCTGGAGGCATCCCCGTCTTGTAGTCGGCGATCGCAAAGAACAGTTCATCACCGCGTCGAAAGACCTCGACCCGATCGACCTGCCCACGTACAAGCAGATTGTTTATACGCACCTCCTCTCCAGACGACAACCGTCCGTCGACAGACCCGCTTCGCTGTATGCCCCCCCCGAAACTCACTTCGAAGAACTCCGGAATCAGCTCCGACTTCTCCTGGTGCAAACGGTTGATATCAGCCGTTATCCATCGTTCGAGGAGGCCATCGATCAGACCGCTCCCCACCAATCGTTCCTGATCAATCCGCCAATAGGGGTGGTCGAAGACGATGCCATCGATTTCGTTCTGAGCGATTTCCCGTGCCCGATCCAATGCTCGCGACCGGGACTCCGCGGTAATCGGCAATTCGCCATTTTCACGCAGTTCGGTATAGAGCAAGAAGAGAACCTTGTGAACCAGTACCCCCCGTTCCAGCGGAGTCAACGAGACGTCATAGGACGCTTTAGGGACAATACCGAGAACCCGCCGCGTAAAAAACTTGAAGGGGCACCGGGCATACAGTTCGAGCTGCGACGCCGAATACTCCTTACGACGGCGTTCCTGCAATTGAGCTAGTTCCTCCGGCAACAGCCCTTCCGCGATCACACCGCGGTACTCGCGCGCCAGCGTGTCATCGGCGGAAATGCGTGCAATGGTTCGAAGCCGCTCGACCAGCGTTGTATGGCGAAGATTCGCAAGGATATCGTTGGCAGCATCAATGGAGGGAACGTTCTGATTATCCCACAAAACCGTCCCTGCTTCCTCGGCCAGATCGGCGAGCGTCGAAATCCACCGTATGAATCCGATATGGGGTGAGGTCTTCTCCCCTCTCCGGATCCGATCCCGTTCGACCCGTTGCTCATCCGCCTCGATGACACGCCCACTCCGTTCCAATGTCGTAATCCGAAGAAATGCGTCAATGAAGGATGAGCGAACGACGGCAGTCTCTCCCCGAAATCGCGGATACGTCATGAACAGTCGCCGATTAAATTTCGACGCGGCGCTATGGAAATTGACGCGCTCCCGACGCAGTTGCCGCTGCTCAGATTCAGGCAGCGGCTTACCGAGGAACGACTCGGGGAGATATGCACTTGGGAATTCACCGTCCACCAGCCCACATATCACTACAACGTCGAAGTCAAGCCCATGGATTTGGTCTATCGGGGCCACGAGAACACCGTATTCCTGTTTTTCACGGAGCCGAAAATGGGATCGAAGGGCGGAGATTCGAAGCCGTTCCAGGTAGAACTCGAGTGCGTATCGATAACCTGTTTCCAATTCGAATTGCTTGGCATCCTCAGTGGGATGCGCCTCAAGAAACTCAGCCAGCTCATCGAGAAGCCGGTAGAATGCCGCAAGGGCACGCGTGTCACGTTCAACCTGGTCATGGATTCGCTGCCAGTCCTGAGGCGTCCGTGGCCGCTGTTCAAGATCACCACGGAGCGACAGAATATTCTCAGCAGCCCGGAGTTGACCCGTCAGCCGCTGAAATGCCAGCTTAAACTCGCGCGGAGACATTCGTCTGTCGAATCGCTGCACGATTGTATCGAGCGCACGGATGCTCGAAAGGGCGCGTTTCAACGACTCGACTTCCCGCTCGAATGATTGGCGATCGTCATCATCGATCAGGCTCGGAATGCGAATCTGGAGGAATTCCAATCGCTGCGTAATGCGTCGGATCCAGGTTCCCCGACCACGTTGAATCCGGAGTCGATCGGAAGCATCGATCATCGCGGCCGAATCGATCTGGTCATTAAATGACAAATAGGGAGATGTAATTGTCCGAACGACATCGCGCCGATCGTAATTGCCGGCGGGGATGGAGAGCGCGGCTATCAGCGACGTCAGCAGTGTGCTATGATCGAGCGAAAACGGCGAGGCGACATTCGCAGGAATTCCATAGCCGGCAAGTTGTTCATGGAACATTTCTCCATATAGTGAGAGGTCCGGCGCTGCGATACATATTCTGTCCGCGTGAACATTCTCGTCTGCAACAAGGTGTTTGATAAGCGACGCAATTCCCTGGACCTCCTCCTCTCTGTTAAAAAATCCGATGACATTGATCGCATTGTCGAAGGAGGGATTTTCGATTCGTTCATCTGTCCGAAACAAGTTCTTTCTCAGATGGTGTCGAAGCGGCCGGCGGGAACTCTCGGCAATATTTGGCTCCAACGGATCCAATTCGATTGATTGAAATCCCGCCAGCTGAAGCTTGCGATTCATTTCGTCGAAATTGCCATACAACGGTCCGTTTTCCTGCTCGTAGTCCAGATAAACCAATACTTGAAGTGATGGCACCTTTCCGAGCTCCGATACAAGGCGAAGCTCCAGCGGAGTGAATTCCGGGAAGCCGTGGAACAGCACCTGTTGGACGCCAGGGAATGCGTGAGGGAAAGCGTGGGACGGTTGTTCTTCGAGAGTCTGCTGGAGGGTGATCATCTTACCCGGGTGATCGATCCACTTTCCCGAGAGCAGGCGCAGGTATTCGCTGTAGATATTGTACAGGTCGCGCAGTTTGCTTTGATCGTAACCGGGGTCGTCGGGATGGCTGGCGGCGTGTTCGAGGTCAAGAGCGAAATCAGTCGGCATAACGCCATCGGAACGTACCCCTCGAATGACGTTGGCAAGCTTTTCAACTATGGCTGGCGATGGCGTGCGCCCCTTCCTGCCAAAGAACTCCAAGTCGACCGACTCGACTGCACGATAAATCAGGGCCAATTGTACTTCCTGTGACGCCGTCCGGTAACGACCCTCTATCACGTCATAAAACGTATTGACAAACGAACCAAAAGAGAAGATTGGAAGTCGTTCAATTGGTTGCGACGTGCGGTCGAAAAATGCCCGGACAATGTCTCGTTCGACTCGTCGAGCTAATCGTTGGGTCGGAAGAATAAACAGGTGGGAATCGAGCGTCGTGGTGCGTGCGGCATCGAGGACGACATCGTCGAAGGCGAGGGAGCGATAGTCCGGTTGTTCTGCGTTATAGAACAGGAGTGGCATAATGGTTCAACATAACCGCAGGACAGAGTAGATACAAGAAGGATATGGCAGCGATGAGAAAATAAAGAGTGGGGAAAGCTGTGAAACAGGAGAACTGACGGCAGCGAAATGCGTGGTAGTGCGAGAAAAAAAAAAGAGGGCAGCATGATCCTGGTGGACCCCAGGTGGACCTCATGCTGCCCTCAATTTGTCGGTTTGGTTCGAGTGAAGATGAGCAGGGCGGCTCGTTCCTTCATCTCGGAGATACCTATTGCTATCGGAAATCGTCTTTGGACCTTTCGACCGACTCCGATGCATTCTGGAAGTGACTGAAGTACACGTACAGGATGCGACCTTTCCACCCCGAGCGACTACTTCTGACCTGGATTCAGAGACTTTGGACCTAACTTCTCCGAATCTTACCAGACAGGTGATTTCAAAGACCTAAACCAACGATACTGGACCTCTTTGCCACTGGACCTCGAGAGACGCTACAGATTGGACCTTCCGTAGCTTACTGGACCTCTAACAACCACAGATTGGACGATCTGCAGTAACTGGACCTCGATTCTGGACCTCAACCACTGGACCTACAATCGATACATGTGCTGGACACACATTTGGGGGGCGGGCATAAATGCCCTGATGAGTAGCTGGTACGAACTGGGCAAGAAGCGCACCAGCTACTCAATTTCGGACAGTTTTCAAAAAACTTACTGGATCGTTCCGCCCCAGGTCGTCATTGACACCTGGGTTGCGAGCGGCCCGTTAGAGCTGCTGCGGATCGAAAAGTCACGAGAGACGTTATTACCGTCCCATACTCTTGTCTGAATGCCGCTGAAGCCACAATAGTTGTAACCCCGGGCGATTCCTTCTTTCACCGCTGCTGCTGCGAGCAGGTTGTACAGATCGTACTTGGTGATACTACTTGGATCGCAGTTGATGTACTGGATCTTGTTTGGGTTGATCGTGTACTGCGTTTGACCACCGGAAGTGGCCCAGACTGTTATCTCCGAAATGACATCTTTACCGTTCGGATCTACCTTTAGATCGCCACCGGAATTGCCAATAGGAACTTCAACAGTAATCGTCGCTGTGGACGACGTGGTACTCGTTTGAGCGCTCGCGGACAGCGTCAGCACCACTACCGCAGACAAGAACAGAACTAATTTCTTCATGGGGACCCTGCCAACCGTTTTGGGTCCGCGTCGACTCTAAATGATGCAATGGGAGTCCAGTTTTCAAAGAGCTAGTTTTGCGGCTGTACTCACGAGGGCTCAACCTTTTAAGCCCTGAGTCAATCAACAGTACAAACCTAGCACTTCTGCATATGGGCCCACAAGTACACTTTTGTGGAGTTTTGCGGACTCTGTGTGAGAAAAACTCTAGAATGAACGCATCGCAAACTAGCGTGCGGCTCGGTGGAGTTCTCTCAACCGTTCGGTTGATTAGGGGCCTTCGTTGGGTGGAAAAAAGTCGACTTCTTACTTACCTACCAGAAACCGGCAGCTCGAGACTTGAAAGTCTTGAACTGAAATACTTCGCAAAGAGTTCTGCCTGCCCATGCGTCCCTGTCTTTCGGTGGATTTCCTTGAAGTGCTTTTTGACGGTATCGAGGGAGATCGACAATTGATGGGCCATTTCCTTATAAGAATGGCCCATCAGCTGTAGGGTAGCAATTCTTGCTTCCTGTTCTGTCAGTTTTGCCGATGTAACCATGTTCATCAGGGCGGCATAGAAAACCGAATCAATTTCTCGATCGGATTGGTGCCTTGCAACTATGTCGGACAGAGCAAATACAACGAACGGTCGAATTTGCTCAAAAAGAGCCTGTACCTCTGAGGTAACTTGATGGCGTTCCTTTTTATTTAACAAAAGAATGACGCCGAGATACGCATCGTCCGAAAAGTAATAGTCGAATCCTACGGGCGGATGATAAGACTTAATTGGAAAGCCCTGATCTTCCAAGCTCTTTGCTGTACGAGCTGATGGGCGGGTTAAAGCATCTACCTTACTGACCGTCACATTGCTTTCCCCTAGATTATTTGTTGAGGTCGTTTGATTTATGATAATAGACTCACGATAGTTATCTGGATCACGTAACCTGCATTCAAGATTAACAGTTATCACAATCCTATCAACATCTCCCAACAGCTTCAGCAATGCGTCACGGAACTGCGTAATCCATTCCCTTGCCGTGTGGTGCGTCGGCATGGAATTAAGGAATTCGATGACATGGGCCGGAATTCCTTTATTTTCGGCTGAAATGGGCGATGTGGGTGCTAGTCGTGGCGAATCGTCATCAATCAGGAGCCAGCCGCGAGGCTGCGCACCGACGGTGTTCCGCATCAAGTTCCAGAGTCCGGAGCGGCTGTAGCTGACGTTTTGCTCCCGTAGCCACCCCTGAATTTCGGCCAAATCGCCGAATCCTTCGGTACGAGCCCGCTCCTTAAGTCCCGCGAGCTTCTCCTCATCTATGCGGCGGGGGCGCTGACCCCCTATCGGCCGCTGTACAAGCAGAGCATTGATGCCATCAGTACGATAGGTGTGCCACCAACGCTGTAAACAACGCTCAGAACGGCCAATAACTGGCTGTAGGTCGCTAAAAGTCCTCCCAGGATTCTCTTTGAGAAGTCGGAGCATGAGGATCTTAGGGTGCTGACGCGTACCATCGTACGACTCTTCAAGCTCCCTCAGCGACCGCAGGCTTTCCTGGACAGTATCCTTCGTTCGTGCCACATACAATGATATGGCATTCGCACGAATCTTCCATGCAAAGTCGCGACTTATTTACGACAAAATCAATAGGATACCGTTCCCGCTTGTTGGCGGGAATGTGACGGTGATTTCGTGTTTTCTTTACGACACGATCAAATAGACGCCATTCGCTTCTTTTTGACGAATTGACTCGTCGAGAGAAAAAATGATGTCGACTCGATAGACGAATGTTGAGTTGCTACCATCAGCACTGGTGGGCGGTGGTTGTTCCGCCCACCAGTGCCATTTCGAGTATAGGGCCTCGAGCAACTTGTGCGTATTCGGTTGAACCGGAACATCGGCTTGCTAGGAGGTCCAGTCCTGCCTGCCATCGTCACCAGTTCGATACGCAACAATGCAGCGGAGCGATCAGGTCTTACGCTCTATCTGCAAACGCTGACGATATGCATTGGCCAAATCCTATAGCATCCGTCAGCAAGTGATCGTACACAAAAGCAGATTGTCCAGATCTGTTCTCAAACACCGCTTCGCGATGTCGTACGACCTCAGGATTTCCTACGCTTCCCCGCCCGCTCTATTGCCACATAGAGGAGTGTGGAGAGGAAATCCACGGTGCAAATGTATTGCGTATCGGAGGCGCGGAGATCGCCCGAAAGGTGGAGCGTGGGGTGGAATTAAGGGTGGAGAATATCGAGATTGCGCGAAAGTCGGCAGAAAACCGCAGGGTCTTTTGAAATACCCGGCCATTCTGGGCTAAAAACGCCGACAACGTTTATAGCCCCACAGTAGGCTCACAGCAGGTTGATCTCGCGGGCACGGACTAGTGCCTGGGTCCGACTCTCAACACCAAGCTTGCTATACAGATTGTTGATATGAGTCTTCACCGTACTCAACGAAATGTAAAGGGAGTCCGCAATGGCCGCGTTCGATTTGCCCCCTGCAATCAACTGCAGCACTTCAATCTCGCGTTCGCTCAACGGACTAAGAAGCATTGCATTGGCAACCGGCTTACTGCCATAGCCAACCGATTCGTTGCGCGCTTCCGGTTCCGACTCGTCTGCTGGTGTCGAGCCGAGGGCGCCCAGAAGAGTGTCGAGGTATTCGGTCGAGACAGTCCCATATCCAGTGGCAGGATTCTCCGACTCGCGCACGCGACGCAACAGTCGAGCCATTGGCGCGCCCTCATATAAATAGACGCGGATGTAGCCCTCGGCTTCCGACAGATTCAAGGCGCGCATCAGCGCCGTTGTCGACAGGTCAACATCCCCCTGCTGGTCGAGAGCCAATGCCTGAAGAAGCAGTGACCGAATCAAGGTATCATTGCGGCCATGGGTTTCGGCAATCTGAATTAGCCCGGAGAGAAACTCCAGCGCATCGTCGCTCCGATATTCGGAAATCAGAATCTTTGCCTTGGTCAGCGCCTCGTCGACATCCGTTGTCGTCGGGTCGGCCGGAAGCTCGAGCGAGTGTTCCAACAGCCATTGTCCGGCATGCTGAAGCTTCCCCTGCGCAAGCCAGATCCGGGCACGCTGGCAGGTCAGCGGACTGAGGAAATCGTCCGTTGCGCCGTGTGAACGAAGTGTCCGCTCAGCCTCGTCGATCGAATCCATGGCGCCGTCGACGTCTCCACGTGCCTGGTGAACCCGGGTCAATAGCAGGTATCCTTCCCGCATCGTCAAAAGATCTCCCTTCTGCTTGCTCAGACGGAGACCGTTCCCAAGGTTCAACATGGTACTATCGAGATCATTCCATTCGAAATGGATTTCGCCCAATCCGATATGCGCCATCGCTGCAGTCTGGGTAGATTCACTTTCATTTTGCGTCCGTTCGAGCAACTGGAGCGCCTGGCGATATGTCGCTGCAGATGTCCGAAGCTGCCCCATCGCCAGCTGAAGGCGCGCCAACTCCGGCAGCGCCTGGACAATGCCAAAGCGATCATCGATTGACGGCAATGTTGCCGGACGGTCTGATCGGGGAGGATCGCTTTTCGGCAGGCTGTCCGACCCCCGCATGTTCCTGTTGGCGCTACTCATCCCGGCGTTTTCCAGAACATCCCATGTGGGTGCAGTCGCAAAGCTCAGTTGCTGGCGGCCATTCCCCCTGTGGAGCCCGGACAGGAAGCTTTCCGCTGTGGAAACATGGCTGGCGATATCTGCCAGACCATTCTCCGACTCGCGTTCCACAAATCGCCGGCATGTGTCCAGATACTTTTCAGCGACTTCGAATTTCTCGGAGAGGAGATACGTCCATGCAAATGCCATCGCCAGGCGCGGCCGTGCTTCCACCTGATTCTCTGGAAATAATGCGGCCCATGACAGGAGGGTGGTAAGCTGGCGCTTTGCAAGGAGCGACTCTGCATGCTGCTCCGCCAAGCGAATACCATGGTCAAGCTCACCAGCCTGCAATAGATGATCCACAGCTTCGGCGGCCATTTCACGCTCTTCGAACCATGCGCTCGCCAGCGTATGAAGGCGGGCAATCTCTTCGGGATGCTCACGCTTCAGATGGCTCCGGAGCACGCCGGCAAACATCGGGTGGTAGCGATACCAACGCTGATCGTCGGAAACTGTAATAAACATGTTATGCCGAACGAGCTCATCCAGCATCGGCTCGCTATCCTCGCGCCCCGTCACAACACGACAGACATCTGCATTAAATCTGTCGAGAATGGAGCTTTTGAGCAGAAAGTCGCGGCGGCAGTTGTTATTATCCCCTAAGACTTCGTTAGTCAGATATTCGTTCACCAGGTGTTCAAGGGGACTTGCCGGGCCAAAAATTGCCCCCCCTGGTCGGCCATTTTGGACCGATTGTAAAGCGAGCTGCAGGCCGACCGCCCAACCCTCGGTGCGGTGAACGATATCATTAATCGCCTCCATACCGACGCGGGAATTCCGCGATCCCTCGACCAGTTCGGCTGCTTCACTCGGCGTAAACCGAAGGTCGCTACCATTAATCTCGGCCACCTCCCCATATGCTCGCAGACGTGTCAAACGCAATGGCGGCATAGTACGGCCGGCAATTGCGATATGAAAGTGCGATGGCATCCGCTCTATAAATAGACAGAGCGCGCTATGAATGGCAGGATCATTTATATAGTGATAGTCATCGAGAATCAAGGACATTTCCTGCGGCAAGGACGACAGGTCATTAATTAGACTTGTCAGTATCGCCTCAAGCTGGAATTCCTTCGAATTCAACAGTCCCAATGCTGATACCCCCAGTGACGGCTGCACACTCTGCAGCGCACCAACGACGTACGCCCAGAAACGGCGCGGCGTATCGTCGGAATGGTCGAGCGAAAGCCACGCAACATTCTGTTTGCTGCGCTTGGCCCAACTGCTGAGAAGGGATGTCTTGCCGAATCCGGCAGGTGCGGAGATGATTATCAGTTTTCCGTGCAAGCCCTCGTCAATACACTCCAGTAGCCTGGATCGAACGAGTAGGTTTGGCCTGGCCCGCACCACCTGCAGCTTTGTTGTAAGCAGCGGGAATGGATGCAAGCTATCATTACGGTTGGTTGCCCAGTCCATCCGTGAATCCATCTTGGTTGAAACCACCGATTACTCCGCCAGCCCCTATAGCATAGCGAGAAACCGATCGTTCCCATGAAAAAAAATGACCTACAGGGAGGTATCGCTGTAGAAAGAGAGCGTGTGCGGCGTATTTGTCGAAATCAAATGATATGATCCAGATCCAGTGGATTCATATCGCCGCGTTCCGTCTTGATGTGCCAAGGTCCAGTCGACACATTAAGCTGAGGAACGACTATCGTAGGTCGTTATATCCGCAAGTATACGGCTCGTAGCCATTTTTTGCAAGAAACAGATCGAAAAGCCCCGAAAACCGACGATTCACCCTCAATTGTCACCCGATGGGGTGACCGACATCACACCTGTTGCTCTCTAGGTTCGTATGACCCCGGAAATACCTCCGGAGGAGACCATTTTCCATAGCCGTGTCGTTTTCAATCGCCACGGATTATATAAGGAGTACAGAGCAATGTTCATGTTCAATCGTATCCATCTTTGTTTCGCAATGCTGGTTGTCTCACTTGTCGCATTGCCGGCCTGTCATCACGATTCCCCGACGGCCCCGGCTACCTCCACCCTGATCGGCTCATGGTCGGTCAAAACCGTTGATGGCCAGGAATCGCAATCGGGAAATAAGTTGACGATAATCTTCGATGCCAACCGCTTTATCCAGAGGCTGAGTAACGGAGGCGTCTTCTGTGAAACCGTATTCAGCTACAGCAAAAATGGCAACCGGGTCGATGTTCGGGTGCAGAGCAATGATTGCGATAATGGTATCCAAATAGGTGACACCGATTCAATGACCTATTCGATCGATGGCACAACCCTGACTCTGATCACAAGTGACAAGACAATTATCGTAGCCACAAGGGTCGGTTGAGCAATGTGACGGAGGTGCTGCCGGCGGCGTGGAAGCGGTCGTTCATGATTGCTTCCACGTCAACCGCATTCGATGCATCTTTGCGCCATTCACGTGCGCACCTCACTTACAGAACTATCGCGATGTCCATGCTCAAGATCATCCGGATATCTCTGCCCCTGCTCGTCCTGCTGCCACTGATTGCCACAGCACAACGGCTGACAATCGCCAGCATCGACTCGTCATCCTATCCGATAATGCGCGCCAGCGTTTTTATGCTCGACGCCGCCGGTAATGTTATGCGCGGTGTTTCAGCCGGCGACATACAGCTGTTGGAAAATGGAGCCGGGCGACCGGTCGTGAATGTAACCTGTCCCTCCGATCCCTCCCCCGTGGCACTCTCCTCAGTGCTGACGGTGGATGTTTCAAGTTCGATGGCATCGCGCGGTGCCGGAATTGCGCCGAACATCGATCTGGCGCGCGCCGCCGCAAATGCGTGGGTGCAGGGGCTCCCGGAAGGAGAGTCTGAGTGTGCACTGTCGTCATTCGACGATCGCGGTCTGATCAATCAGGATTTTACGCGCGATCGCACCGTGTTGAGCGGGGCGATTCAGTCGTTGCGGCCACAGGGGGGGACTAACTACAACGCAGGACTGCAGGCACCACCGGCGGGTGCATTGGCGCTCGCCGCCAACGGAACCGAAAAGCGGGTGGTGATATTTCTGACCGATGGACGAGGCGATGGAAACGAAAACAGTATCGTCGCCGAAGCCTCCCGCATCAACGCCACCATCTATTGCGTAACGCTCGGCATGCCGGCCCCGCAGGTTCTTAAGAATATCGCTCACCGGACCGGTGGTGAGTGTTACGAGAATGTCACGACGGTCGAGGAAGCCGCCGGCATCTATCGCGCAATACTCTATCAGGCACAGGGAGGAAAGCCCTGCCAGATCTCATGGCAGAGCGAGCCCTCGTGCGCACCACTTCGGCAGGTGGAAATTGCGGTGCCTACAAAGGCGATTCGCGCATCGACGTCATACCAGGCACCGTTCGCCGCTATCACCGGTATCGAACTGCTTCCAGCGTCGCTGACGTTCGGACGGGTCAAGCCGGGAGAATCGAAGCAGTTGACGATGAAGCTGCGAGGTACCGGCGCACCCGTGCGCGTCGAGGGGATCGAACAATTCGGGAGACGGTCATCGTTCATTCTGGCGGATGTTACGACCCCCTTCGTTCTTGGGCCGGGAGAAGAACGCAGCGTCACAGTGCGGTTTGCTCCTACCGATACCGCCTATGATTTCGCGCGCTGGACATTGAAGAGTAATGCCTGCAGCGGCACCACGATTTCCGCCAGTGGCGGTGCAGGCGGACCGAAGGAGCCAACGATTCACCTTATCCGTCCAAACGGTGGCGAGAAGTTTCAAGCCGGAGAATCCGTCTCGATCGACTGGGAAGGAATTCCGCCGAACGATTCCGCGCGCATTGACTACAGCACCGACAACGGTTCGACGTGGCGGACGATAGCTACCGGTGCGAGCGGTCTGCACTATAGCTGGAAGGTGCCCGCAACGCCAAGCGATCGCTGTCTTGCACGCGTAACACAGATTGCTCCAATACCCGGAGGAGAAGCAAAGGAGCGACCGCTGAGCGGGCATCAGGACTGGATTCTTTCATCCCGCTTCAGTCCCGATGGTGGCCGCGTAGTGACGGCGAGCTGGGATGGCACCGCAAAGATCTGGGATGTCCGCTCGCACGCATTGTTGAAGACAATTGTTGCCTCCACAGGAAGCAATGGTGGACGCGCACGACGTGTCTATTATGCCGAATTCAGTCCCGATGGTTCGCGTATCCTGACAGCGAGCGACGGCAATGTGGTGCAGCTATGGGATGCCGTCAGCGGCAGGCAGTTGCAGACGATGACCGGACGACTCTACCACAAGCCGGATGCGCAGGCTACGCTCCGCGATGGAGAGAGCGAGCCCGACCCGGTCTTCTCAAGCGATGGCCGCCATCTTCTTCTTCTGACCGACAAGCTGCCGACGATATGGGATGCCGCGTCGGGACGGAAGTTACACTCGTTGCAGGGGCACCACGGCTGGGTGAATGGCGCGGTCTTCAGTCCCAACGGTGCAATGGCGGTTACCGCGGGGGAAGATAGCACGGCCAGGATATGGGATGTCGCGAGTGGTGCCCAGGTGCATCAGCTAGTCGGCCACAATGAACGTGTTACCAGCGCGCAGTTCAGTCCCGATGGAGCATTCGTGGCCACCGCAAGCTGGGATAGTACCGTGCGGATATGGAATGTGTCGAGTGGAGAAGAAGTGCGCCGGATCACCGTCTCGAAAAAAATGGGAGGAACAATTCTGCGGGCTCTCTTCAGCCCCGACGGTGGTTCGATTCTGATCTGGGGGGGAATCGATCTGGTCCCCACCCTGTACGATATCCGCACCGGAGCGGCAAAGCAGGAATATGCCGAGCTGGAAAATGGAAGGCCCTACACATCGATGCCGGTCGGCTTCGCGACGTTTAGCGCAGATGCTACGCGCGTGGCGATCCTGACCGGCAACGAAGCGAATGTGTGGGACGTCGCGACGGGAAAGGAGCTCTCGAAATTCCAATGGGATTCGCAAATGTCCTGGGTCGATTTCAGTCCCGATGGGAGCAAACTCTCTTCCTCCATGTCGAAAGATCTGGTGCTCTGGAATGTCGAGGGAATGCCGATGCAGGAAGATCGCTCCGACAATGTCTGGTCGATCATCGACTCTCATCCTGCTGCAGCCGATGTCGATTTCGGGCGCCGCGCGGTGCGGACCGTCACCGACTCGGTCGTGACGGCATTCATACGGAACAGCGGCACCGCACCGCTTCGCGTGGAGGATATCGTTGTCGGTGGTGCCAACGCAAAGGAATTTTCACTTGTCTCGGGCATACCGCCATTCGAAATCCCAGCCGGTGGTGCTCACGCCGTCGAATTCCGGTTCGCGCCGACGGGAACTGGCAAGCGTTCCGCGTCAGTCGCTATCGACGCCGGCGGTCGCGTGCTTACGCAAACATTGCGCGGCGAGGGAATTCAGGCTCAACTGCGGATGGATGCAACGTCAATTGATATGGGTGCGGTGCCTGTCGGCGACCGTCGCGACAGCACGGTCGAAGTCATGCTGCGCAACAACGGCCGCTCGCCGCTGAACGTAAGCGCACTCCGTCTGGATGGTCCGGACACCCTTCAATTCGCTCTGGCGGGAGAGGGCGGGTTCGTCATCCCTGCGGGCGCCAGCCACGCCGTTACCGTCAGTTTCTCCCCCGCGCATCGCGGCAGAACATCCAGCCGCATCATGGTCATGCACGACGGCGTGGGATCACCGGCAGTAGCGGAGCTGTATGGAGATGGCATTGGTGTCGATGAGGAGATGCCCTATCACGATCCAACCACATTCCGGTCGATTGTGGTGCCCAATGCAATCGTCCCGCCGAAAGGGAGCATCATTGCAGGAGATTATGATGGATTAGGATTGCTGGGCGGATATGTCCCTGTCGATCATGTTATGATCCTTGCCGGCGGCTCCTTTCCCCTTCCGGATGACTGGGGGGGCGTGCATGGAACGCTCTATGGTTCCTATTCCATCGGAATTAAGGGAGGGATGACATTGTTGCCGAAGCTCGACGCAGCGATCGGATATCAGTGGGGACAGAGCATTTACGATCGCGAGGAAACGGCCGACATAACAGATTCACGAATCACGGTCAGTGTTCCCTATGCTTCGATCAGTTACGGCGACGACGACAGCCGGATTTCGGTGACCGGTGGTTACGCATTCAAGCACCACGTAACAATAGAAGCCGGCGAGTTCGATCGCAATGCGCTGCTAGTAGCGGGCGGGTGGGATTATCGATTCGCAAAGCGATGGAAGGTTGCTGCCGAAGCGGTGACCATGCAGACGCTCGGCTTTGTACCGATAGCCGCCACACTCCGATTCTTTGGGCACCACTATGCAATCGATGGCGGCATTGGATATACGGGACTGCGAACGGATGATGGGAGCACCACAACACCGGTGCTCCCCGTTGTCAGTTTCCTCTACGTCTGGTAATCCGATAATTCCTCGTTATCAGGCAGTCGGCGTAACGGGACCGTTGTATTCAGGCGGCGGCAGGTGGACGACATGCGATGTAAAAATATCGGGATTTACCACCGTGATGTCGGTCGGCAATAACCGGTATTCGCCTGGCGCCGCAGTCTGGAGCTGGTCGTAATCGGGAGGCAGATAATAATGTTCGTCGGTCGGTTCGATTCGAACATCGATCCCGCGGTCGAGTGTCGCGCCGACAATAGTTCCAACCATCACCTTCTTTTCGATGAGCGATTCGTCGTAATCGCGGACAACCAGTTCGATAATTATCTTCTTTCCCGTAAGCTCGTCGACATGTTCGAAATTAAATCGCGGGTTCATAGTTCATCCCTCCGGAATATTGCCGGCCATGGGCCGATGTCGCTCGGCCACTCATTCCTGATATAAACAATATTCCGGCCAGAGATTTCCTATTCCTCGAATTCACCCCAGCAACTTCGCAGCGTATCGGAAATTTCACCGATGGTAGCGTAAGCTTCCACAGCGGCAATAATCGGCGGCATCAGATTCGTGGTGCCTGCGGCGGCAGTTGCAATCGCCGACAACGCATTCTGCACCTGCGTGTTGTCGCGCTTCCTCTTTACCTCCGCAAGGCGCGCCATCTGTTTCACTCGAAGCGTATCGTCCACTTTCAAGACATCGCCATACGGTGGTTCCTCCACCTGGAATGCGTTCATACCGACAACGACATCTTCCCCCTGTTCAATTCTCTTCTGCGCATCGTACGCCGCACTGGCGATTTCGTTCTGAATAAATCCAGTTTCGATTGCGCGAACCGAACCACCCATCGCGTCGATCCGTTCGATATACTCCAGCGCATGCCGTTCGACTTCATCGGTCATGTATTCGACGAGATAACTTCCGGCCAGAGGGTCCGCCGAATCGGCAACGCCGGTTTCGAATGCAAGGACCTGTTGCGTACGGAGCGCTAGGCGCGCCGCATCCTCGGTGGGCAGGCCAAGTGCCTCGTCGAAGCCATTGGTATGCAGCGATTGCGTCCCCCCCATCACCGCAGCAGCGGCCTGCATTGTTACGCGCACAATGTTGTTCTGTACCTGCTGCGCGGTCAAAGTCGAACCTGCGGTCTGCGAATGAAAACGGAGCATCATGCTCCGCGGATCTTTCGCACCGAACCGTTCTCTCATGATCCGTGCCCACATCCGCCGCGCCGCGCGAAGCTTTGCCACCTCCTCGAAGAAGTTGTTGTGGATATTGAAGAAGAAGCTCAGCCGCGATGCGAAACTGTCGATATCCAGGCCTGCATCGACCGCCGCCTGCGCATAGGCGATGGCATTCGCCAGAGTGAACGCAACTTCCTGAACCGCGGTGGAACCGGCCTCGCGGATATGATAACCACTGATCGAAATGGTATTCCATGACGGCAGCTCCTGTGAGCACCACGCGAACATATCGGTGATCAGCCGCATCGAAGGGACGGGAGGATAGATATAGGTGCCGCGCGCCGCATACTCCTTCAGAATGTCGTTCTGCACCGTGCCGCTCAATCGCGAGAGATCGGCGCCCTGCTTTTTCGCAAGCGCCACGTACAGCGCAAGGAGCACCGCAGCCGTCGCGTTGATTGTCATAGAGGTCGACACATTCTCGAGCGCGATTCCATCGAACAGCGTCTCGATATCCGCAAGCGAATCGATCGCCACACCCACCTTCCCCACTTCACCCTCGGCAATCGGATGATCCGAATCATACCCGATCTGGGTCGGCAGATCGAACGCCACCGAGAGACCCGTCACCCCCTGCGACAGCAGGTAACGATAGCGCTCGTTCGACTCCTCGGCGGTGCCAAAGCCGGCATACATCCGCATTGTCCAGAGACGTGAGCGATACATTGTCGGGTAGACACCACGGGTAAATGGATACTCGCCGGGAGGCTCGGGCGCTCCGCATCCCGGGGGCGGAAGGATATAGGGAGGGATCTCGATGCCGGAATCTGTCGCGAATCGTTCCTTGCGCTCTTTTGCCATACAAGTGATTTCTGCTGTAAAGTTGGATGCCGTCGTCGAAAGAAAATAAGGAACCGGCGGGTGGCTCCGTCGGGCGGGAAGGAAACGGGTGATTATCTTGCCGCGCCTGGCGGATCGATATCGCCGGGCGTTGCGAAAATTCAATCTTCAACTGACTCAATCATCAACCGGGACTCGCCTGTGGAAACCATCTTTACGATTCATTCCTACCTGCGATGGCTTGTCGTCCTGCTGATCGTTCTGGCGCTTGTCCGCCTGCTGATGACAACAATACGGAAGGGACCGTTCACCAGCGCAGACCGGGGACTGTTGTCGGCTGCGATCGGCGCGCTCGATCTTCAGCTGCTTCTGGGACTTATCCTGATTATCGGCTGGGGCGCCGAACGATTCCGCATCGAACATGCGGTGACCATGCTGATCGGAATCATCATTGCGCATATGACTGCACGCTACAAAAAGCTTGATGGTGCCGACCGTGCGCGGAAGAGTTTTATCCTGCTCCTGATTGCGACGGTATTTATTGTTGTCGGAGTCATGCGGCTGCCGGGGAATGGCTGGACGCGATCGATGCACCGCGATGCGATACCTGCCGCACAGCAGGCACCATAGCCGGATCAGTCCAATACCGAACGGATGATAATGCAAAGGGCTCCTGTCACGGAGCCCTTTCTGTATCTATCGTCGGAGGAAATCGAGGCGTCAGCTGATCAACACCGGCGAGCGCTCGATCAGCGCTCCCTTCGATGCCTGAATCTTATCCTGAATCGCCATCAATCCTTTAATCAGATTCTCCGGACGTGGTGGGCATCCCGCTACAAAGACATCGACCGGAACGAACTGGTCGATACCCTGCACCACTGCATACGAACGGAACATCCCTCCCGAGGAAGCACACGCTCCCATCGAAAGAACCCACTTTGGATCGGGCATCTGATCGTAAATTTTACGAACGACCCACGACATTTTATACGTCACCGTACCGGCGACAATAAGGAGATCGGACTGACGAGGGGAGAAGCTGAAGCGCTCCGATCCGAACCGTGCAACGTCGAATCGGGGACCTGCAAATGCCATCATTTCGATAGCGCAGCAACTGATGCCGAGGGGCATCGGCCAGACCGAATTCTTTCGTGCCCAGTTGATTGCCGCCCCTACCGTCGTCGTCAGAAATCCATCACGTTCGAGCTGATCTGTCAGTCCCATTTCAACGCTCCCTTTTTCACAATGTATATATAGCCGACGAGGAGAGTCACAATGAACAGAAGCATAGCCCAGAGGGCGAAGTGCCCAAGCTGGCGAAAGCCGACTGCCCAGGGGTACATAAAGACAACTTCGATATCGAAGAGGATAAAGAGCATCGCAACCAGATAGAACTTCACCGAGAATCGTTCTCGCGCGGTGGAGACCGGCGGCATGCCCGATTCGTAGGTCGAAAGTTTCTGCTGCGTCATCCGATGCGGTCCCAGCCACTCATGTGCTTTTACCGAGACCAGTCCGAAGCCGAGCCCTGCCAGGATCATTGCAATGACAGGGATGTACTGTTCAATCATCGTCGTTTTTTCCAGTCATATATGACGTTTGTTCCGCACGAAGCGTGCAAACTTACGAAAGGGGGATCAATCAGAATCGGACGCTGAGGCCAACTCCCTGCGGCATCAATTGCAGGTGGGTCGAGATATCGTCCCCCACATCGAAGTCGAACATATTGGCGCCCACATACGAGTCGACCATGCTCAACAACTGTATGGTGATTGCATAAGCGATAAAGAGATCGCGGTCGTTATGATATGCTTCGCGCAACGTCACATACGAACGATCGGTCTCAGCAAGCGCCGCGTAATTCTTGTACTGCCTGTTGGCGAGGAATGCGCGGACGCCGAAATACGCAGCGGCACCACCGAAGATCGGGATCTTCCAGTATTGTTCGTTATACGCCTGACCGAGTCCCGGAACGATGCCGAGCAGCGTTGCAAGGGTGGGACTTTTCGTGAACACCAGTTCCTGCGCCGGCTTGCGGGGAGCAATACGTGCCGCCGAATCGACCGACGCGCTGCTGCGCGTGGTGTCCGCCCGCTGCGCAAGCAGGGAAAGCGGAAGAATGATCACAAGAGCGACCAGAAGAAGCCGGATCATATCACCATAGCAATTGCCTCGATCTCCACACGAGCATCTTTCGGCAGGCGTGCTACCTGTACGGTAGAACGAGCCGGCGGTTGCTGGAGGAAATACTCGCCATAAACCGCATTCACGCGGGGGAAGTCATCCATATCCTGCAGAAAGATCGTCGTCTTGACCACCGATGCAAGAGATGCACCACCTGCTTCGAGGACTGCGCGGAGGTTGTCGAGTGCCTGCCGCGCCTGATCGGCGACATCCCCTTCCACAAGCGTTCCATCTTCCCGCAGAGGAATCTGTCCGGCCGTAAAAAGAAATCCCCCCGCTTTCATCCCCTGTGAATAAGGGCCGATGGGGGTGGGAGCTTCAGCTGTAAAAACAGTCTCTATTGCCATTATCGAAAATACCCTGGTTTGATGAGCCGGAGAGTTTGAAGATGCAACAACCGTTGAACCGTAACGGCAACATAGCGAACCGCGGCTGCATCCATGCGGTTGCCGGACGATGTACCATCGCGCGCGCTGCGGCTCAGTCGTGGTTTGCTTGTCAATTGCATATTGCAGGAGTAATTTGAACGTTCCGTTCGCACGCGGGCCCGTAGCTCAGTTGGGAGAGCGCTAGAATCGCACTCTAGAGGTCGTCGGTTCGATCCCGATCGGGTCCACTTTTTTCTTGCTCTAAAAGAGGAACTGTTTTAAGTTTATCGTCTATTTCGATTGCAAATCGATGCCCTGTGGTGTAATTGGCAACACGTCTGATTCTGGATCAGAAGAGTCCAGGTTCGAGCCCTGGCGGGGCAACATTTGAAAGATGGAATAACGGTTTGCAGTTCCGTTTTTACGGACTGAACAGGCCGCGTTCGTCTAGCGGTTAGGACGCCGCCCTCTCACGGCGGTAACACGAGTTCGATTCTCGTACGCGGTACCGAAACAGGTCTGTCTGCCCGAGCGGATGGGCCTGTCCTGTTTCTATGATCGACACCCCACACTCCTCCAGCCATCGTCACCCATGTGCTGCGCCCCACATTGAGGCACGGTTTATGTTAGGATCATGATAGGGAATTCCAGGTATTCCCCTTTCGGAATATTCTTCAGATGTTCGAGGATTGTATGCTGTGGGGTACAGATAGACGTATGCAAAACGACACGATTCCCGTGAACAGCCGACGCTACCGTATAATGGTCGTCGAGGATAATGCGGCCATCGCCAAGGCGATGCAGTTCGCTCTACAACGGGCGGGTTACGAAACCAAATGGTGTGGCGATGAAACCATCTACACCGAGATCAAGGAATGGAAGCCCGATCTGATCCTGATGGATCTTCGTATGCCCCGTCTGGATGGTGGTGCCGTTACCGCGACCATCAAGTCCGATCCCGAAACCAAAGGAATCCCGGTCATTATCGTTACCGCCGACCAGGTCACCCGCGAACGATTCGAGAAGATGCACGCCAACGATCTTGTCAATAAGCCGTTCCGCGTCCCGCAACTCCTCGAGCGGATTAAATACTGGCTCCGCCAGGGAGATCCCGATATGGGGATTGCCCGAGCCTGACGTCGCCGTTACCAGTCGATTCCCCCGAGCACCGTCTGGTGAATCTCACGTAACTGCGCCATTCCCGGCAACGAATCGGCCCGGAATGTCAGATGGGTGAGAGCACATTCGTAGATATGCGACGAGGTATTGAAAAGCGCCACCCGCGTCAGTGACTGCATCGAATCCGTCGTATAGAGATACGCCACAAACCGCTTCCGCCCAACCATCAGATCCTCCGGCTGCCCCACCATCGTCGCACGTCCATTGCTTCGCTTGACCTTGCGCTGAAAACTGATCGACAGTACCCCCTGCAGTCCGTCGCGCAGGTAGGCACTACGGGTCGCGTTGTCATTCGGTGCTTCGCTGAAGATCAATGAGAGTGAGTAGGATGGATTTGCTGCCGCTGCAAAGATCTGTGGTGACTCCAGCTTGTCCGCCTCGAGCAGTACCCAATCGAGCGGAACGCGCGCCGACATATCCCCCGTCGGCGAATGGATCTGTTCCGATGAAAGAGTGACCAGAGGCGAGACCGGCGGCGGTTCCGGTTGCCGTGTTGCGCGCGAGCCGAACAGGCACCCGCTGACGCAGGTCGCCAGCAGAATCAATGCCGGCGGCCATCCGCGGCTGTAAGAACGTTCTGAAGCCATCATTATCAATGGGGGAGGCCGGGAAGCATCTCGCCGGCAGGGATGGCGACCGGCAGGATATTCTCCTTCGGCACCACAGGGCAGGTGTAATTCGAGTTGTACGCGCAGTAGGGATTATAAGCAGCGTTGAAGTCCAGCAGATAGCTCGCCGCCTGGTCCGCTCGCTCCAGGTCGATATACCGGCCGACCTCGTACGTCTCCGAACCATTCGTCTTGTCACGGAACGGGAGGAAAATTCCCGAAGGATGTTCCTCCATTGAAAACGCACTCAACGTACATGGAGTGCCGCCGATCGAAAACTCCATCGTCCCGATCTTCTGCATGACCCGCACATCCCCCTGGGTGCCCACGATCTGGAATGGCTGCGGCGGCTCCAGCTTTCGGAAGTGCGCGACGACCATATAATCGCGGCGTGGTGGATAATAACGAAGTCCCGGAAACGCGCTCCGGTTTTCGACGGGGATCGGTGACTGCGGGCTCCGGAAAAGCGAGTCCTTCCGCCCACGCATTTCGACGATCGCCACGGAGTCGAACTGGTCGCTCGCGGGATTCCGTCCGCTCGCCGAGACTGCCGGCGCGGAGTCAGCTTTCTGCCTGGCGCTGCCATCGCGACCGCTGCTTGTACACCCCAGAATTCCCAGAAAAATGATGAAAACCGGCAGCAGGTAATCGTTTTGTAATTCCCTGGTCGTCACGCTCATTATATCATCCCGACGTTCGTCATTAGTTCTGTAGGAAGCCCGGACCGGCAGGGGGCCAACTTACGAAATCCCCGGGCGGATCGGCTGAGAGGGGATCGCCGTTGTGAGAAAATGTTTGTTTCTGGCAGAAAATCGTCCATTTAGCACGGTCCCGAATGCGTCCTGACGGGATTACCGGCTCGGGTGATCGGCAGGGGAAATAGTCCTTGCAAACAGGGGGGGGCGCACGTAATATTGAATCGCAATCCGGCCGGCGTACCTCCGGCAACGGTAGGATCGACGCCGGTATTTGACAACCCGAACAGAGGAGCGTTCCCTGATGGATACGTTTAATTTTGGTGACGACGACCTCTCTGAGGGATTGAGCCCTGAAGAACGAGACGATGTGATTCGCCGCTTCCGTCAGCGTCTGAATGGCGATGCCGGCGACGAAAATATATCAATCCCTAACGTTGAAGTACTGGAAGAGTTGGTTGAGGAGTGCATTGAAGAAGAGAGCTTCGAGGAGGCCCTTCGACTTTGTGAACACTGGCTTCGCTTTGCTCCATACAGTCATGCCGCATGGCTCCGTAAAGGTATCGTGCTGACAAATCTGGGCCGTCCCGAAGAGGCGCTTGCAAGCTACGATCACGCCGACACGCTACATCCGTCCGATATCGATACACTGATCAACCGCGGTATCGCTCTTGATGCCATGGGTCTTGGCGATCGCGCGATCAGTTGCTTCAATACAGTCTTAATGCGTGAACCCGATAACGAAGAGGCACTCTTCAATCAGGCGATCGCCCTTGAACGACTCGAGCGGTATGAACCTGCCGCTGCCATCTTCCGCTCACTGGTCCATAGCGAACAGTATGGGAAGGAAGCGTGGTATGAGCTCGGCTATTGCTACGACTTTCTCGACCGGCTCGATGAGTCGCTGCAGGCATACGAACGGTATATCGATGAAGACCCGTTCGGATTCAACGCCTGGTATAATCGCGGGATCGTTCTGGGACGCAAGGGGCATTTCCAGAAAGCGATCGATAGCTATGATATGGCCCTGGCAATCCATGAGGAATTCCCCGCAGCATGGTACAACAAGGGGAATAGTCTCGCTAACCTGGCCCGCCTCTCCGAAGCAATCTACTGCTATCGCCAGACGCTCCGGTATGAGCCGGATGATGCCGCGGCCTGGTATAATCTGGGGAATGCACATGAGGAGATCGGCGAATTTGCCGAGGCAATCGAGTGCTTTACCAAGGTGCTGGGATATCAGGAGGATAACTACGAGGCATACTTCGGCCGCGGAAGCTGCCACGATGCCCTCGAACAGTTCGACCAGGCGGTGGACGATTACGACTCCGCACTCCGGCTGGCTCCCGGTGATGCCGATCTCTGGTTTGCCCGTGCCGATGCACTCTACAATATGGGGCGTGTCAAGGAAGCGATCGACTGTTACCGTCGCGCTACCGAGATCGACCCGACCGATGTCGAGTGCTGGTATGAATACGCCGAGACGCTCTACGAAGATGGACGCTTCCCCGACTCGCTGGCCGCATTCGAAAATGCGATCCAGCTGCAGCCGGAATGGAGTGAGTCCCATTACGGACGGGTCAAGTCGCTGCTGGCGATGAAACGCTATGCGGAAATGACCGGAGCGTTGAAAAACGCGATTCGTCTGGATCCGGCACTGCGCGATGAGTTCACTGTCGAGTTCCCCGATATCGCCGCGCTGAACGAAGTTCGGCAGGCACTTCAGGAGCAGCAGTGACGCCGATACATTCAATGTATGATTGATCACGATCCCGTGCGGAGCCTACCGCACGGGATTTTTATCTCCAACCTCCTCCAGCAGCACCACCGGTGCACGACTTTCCCCGCAGCAATCCTTCCGACCCACACGACGCGGTGCCTACCATTCCAACTTCCGGCGATTCACCCCGACTCCCGTCCGAGGATCTTCCACCCATTGTGGTCGGAATCCTCAGCTATAACCGGTGCGCGGATGTGATCGCAACCATCGACATTATCCGCCAGAGCGATTATCCCGCCGACAGGATGCATATCGTCGTGATCGATAATGCCAGCATCGATGATACGCCACGGCGTATCCGGGAACGGTTCGGGGAGGAGGTCGAAGTAATTGCCCTGACGGAAAATCGTGGTGCCGTCGCCCGCAACATGGTGATGCTTGGACGAACGGAGTCCTATATCTTCTGTTTCGACGACGATGCCGCTCCGGAATTCCCGTCGACGATCCGGCGCAGCGTGGAATACCTTGAGGCCCATCCCCGCTATGGGGGGCTCTGTTTTATCAGCCGCAATATCGATTCGCGCCGGCCGGAGTTCGGCGATATGGGGATGGTGTCGCGGCGACGGCTCCCGGAGGGACGGTATGAAGGGATGTATGTGGTGGGCCCCGGGATGTGTTTCCGTCGCGAAGCCATTCAACGCACCGAGGGGTACGACGAGCATCTCTTCTGGGGAGCCGAGGAGCATGGTCTCGCGCTGGAGATGTTGTACCACGATATCCCCCTTGTTCTCGATCCCGGCTGCAGCGTCCTGCATCGCCGTGGCGTCCGGGCGCTGGCGCCGGCCCACGCGCTGGAGATCGACACACGAAATAATATCTGGATCGCCTTCCGATACTTCCCGTTGCCGCTTGCCCTCCTTGTTGCCTTTCTGCAGACCGGACGTCGTCTTGCATCGGCGGCGATCAAGGAGGGGGATGGCCGGGTCGGCGCCGTCCTATCCGGAACGCGGCTGGCATTGCGGGATATCGGAGATGTCATCCGCCGTCGCCATCCGATTCCGGTCGCCCGCATCGCCCGGCACAACCGGTGGTTCTTCCATATGTTCTATGCCCTCCCGTCGCGATCATCCCGAACCGTACGCCAGGAGTAACACTCGATGCCGAATCGTTCGCACATCCGGATTCTGGGGGCCGAGATCTATGCGCGCCATGGTGTCGGCGCCGAGGAGCGTGCAATTGGAGGGCGCTACAGTTTCGATATCGAGATCGAAGCCGATATCGCCAGAGCCGCCGCAAGCGATCATGTCGAGGATACGATCAACTATCAGGAAGCATATGAACTTGCGCGCGATATCCTTACCGGCACCAACCGCCGCCTGCTCGAAGCACTGGTAATGGAGATTGCGCGTGCGCTTCTGAAGCGCTTCGCGATCGCCCAACGGGTCACTGTCCGATTGCGAAAACTCTCCGTCCCGATCGATGGCGTGATGCGTGCGGTGGAAGTGGAGACCACGGTGGGACGGGAGGAGCTTGGGTGAGCACCGCAGAACTCCCCCAGCCGCGCCGCAGGCACCGCGCCTATCTGTCGCTCGGCTCTAATATCGGCGACCGTCGAGGGGCGTTGGCCGGGGCAATCGAGGCGATCGCTGCGGACCCGCAGATCGATCTGATCGCACAGTCATCCCTGTACGCCACTCCGCCTGTCGGCTATATCGACCAGCCCGATTTCCTGAACGCCGCCGCTGCAATCGACACCGATCTGGAGCCGGAAGGATTGCTGCATCTGCTGAAATCAATTGAATCGAATCTGGGGCGTCGTCAACGACTTCGCTGGCGGGAACGGGAGATCGATATCGACATTCTGCTCTTCGACGAACGTGTGGTGCATACTCCGGCGCTGGTTCTGCCGCATCCCGAGATGGAGCATCGCGGATTCGTGCTGGTCCCGCTTGCCGAAATTGCGCCCCACGCCTGCCACCCGCTGCTGAATCTGACCGCCGAAGCTCTCCGCGATCGACTTTCGGGCGATCTCCCCTTTCAGGTGGTGGCAGCCCCCGATGATTGGCGCGGAGAATAACGGTCTACACGTCGGGGCCGGTGCTGTTCGTCAACATCACGGAGATCGGTCGATTCTCCGGCACTGGTAAACCACGAGTCCCTTATGCTCTTCCGCATTTTCGCGATAATCGTATCTGCCTACTTTACATTCTGGATGGCGAGGGGATTGCTCCGTCGCTTTCTGGCACCTCCGCGTTCCGTTCAAAAAAAGAAAGTGGCCGCAGCGCCGCGCAGAACGGCTACCCCCCGGACGCCGGGAATCGACTACACGAAAGTAAAAGATGCGAACTACCGGGATCTGCGATAACCCTACTTACCGATATCGATCTCTGGCATAGCCCTTGGACGCTCGATGGCGTGGCCTGACCACCAACCGTTGTATCTTCCTTGCCACGCAAGGATTCATTGCGACAAACCAGATTGAGCGATCATGATGCAGCCCCCGGAGACTCTTGCGGCGATCGACGTCGGCACCAACAGCTTCCATCTGGTCGTCGTACGACTGCTTGGGGACCGTAAGTTCACGGTTATCGCCAAGGAGAAAATGACCGTCCGTCTCGGTCAAAGTCCATCACAGATCAAACATCTTTCCGAAGAGGCAATGGCGCGCGGGACCGAGGCGATGCGCCTGTTTGCGCTGGTCGCGGCGCGCACCGGATCACCCATACGTGCGGTGGCCACAAGCGCTGTGCGGGAGGCTGCCAACCGCGACGAATTTATCGAGCGGGTGCTTGCCGAGACCGGGATCGAGATCGAAGTGGTCTCCGGATTCGAAGAAGCGCGGTTGATTTATCTCGGGGTATTGCAGGCGCTTCCGGTCTTTGCCGATCGTGTAGCGTTGTTCGATATCGGCGGCGGCAGCACGGAATTTCTGATTGGCGAAGGGGGAAGAATCCTGTATGCCAACAGCTTCAAGATCGGCGCGATCCGGATGACACAACGCTTCTTTCCCGATGAAAAAGTGACCGCCGAACAGGTCGACCGCTGCAGGCTTTTCCTGCGGGGCGAAATCTACCATGCAGCCGAAGCGATCCGCCGGAGCGCGCCGCAGCAGATGATCGCATCCAGCGGCACCGCGCAGACGATTGCGGCAATGGCGCTGACCTCGCGCGGAACGCCGCTGCCGGAATCGTTGAATGGCGTCACGATCACCCGGAAGGAAATCGCTGAGATTGTGCAGCAGGTCATTAAGGCAAAGAGCTTCAGCGAACGTGGTGCCATCCCCGGAGTCGATCCCCGTCGCGCCGATATCCTTGTTGCCGGCGCGGTGACGCTCGATACGATCCTCGAGGAGTGTGGTGCCCGCGAAATGACGATCAGCACCTATGCGCTTCGCGAGGGGATCGTGCTCGATACGATCAGCAAGTACGAAGGGGATCACATCGGGCTGGCACATCTCTCCGATCTCCGCTATGAATCGATCCTCCGTATCGGAAAGATGTACAACTTCGATATGGAGCATGGCCGCCATGTGGCCGACCTTGCGCTCAGCATTTACGATGCCCTGCAGCCGCTCCATAATCTGGACGCCGAATCGCGCGAACATCTGGAGGCGGCATCGCTGCTGCATGATATCGGCTACTATATCTCCCACTCGGCTCATCACAAGCATTCGCAGTACCTGATCCAGAACAGCGAAGTGCTCGGCTTTACGATCGACGAGATCAACATCATCGCAAATGTCGCCCGGTACCACCGGAAGTCGCATCCAAAGGGACGGCACCCGGCGTTTGCGGCGTTGCGTGCCGCCGACCAGCGGTGCGTCCGCCTGCTATCGGCAATACTCCGTGTGGCCGACGGTCTCGACCGCACCCATAAAGGGAATGTCCGCACCGTCGAAACGACCTTCGACGATCGCTCCATCACCTTTGCCATCTCCTGCCAGCCCGATTGTTCGCCGACGTTCGAACTGTGGAGCGCAAACAGGAAGAAGGAGCTGATGGAGGAAATGTTCCAGCGGCAGGTGAAGGTGGCGCCGACAACAGTCGAGGCGGCCGATGGGGTGCTGGTGTAGGCTTTTCAGGTAACTTTCAACGTAGTGACGGGTATCTCTGTATTGCGGGATTTGCCTCTGACCCTGTCCGACCCCTTCTCTGTTACCAATCCCTGAACGGACTTCAATGCGACTCCGCTACATCCTTCCGATTCTCTTTATCGGTACCGGTTCGAGCGTATTGCGCGCGCAGACGACGGCGTCGTATAACGATGTCCTCCTGATCGTCAACGATTCCAGCCGGAATTCCGTGACGATAGGCGATTACTTCGCGCAGCGCCGGCATATACCTGCGGCCCATATCTACCATTTCCGAGCGGATACATCGGAGACGATGGACTCTGCGACCTTCATTCCATTGAAGTGGGCACTACAGGGTTGGATGCGAAGTCACAACCTGGTCGATTCGATCAACTATATCGTAACCACCAAGGGGTGCCCGCTCCGGATCGCAACGCGGCAGTGGGATCAGTTCGACAGCACCGGTAAACTGGTCGCGCTCGGCGGACAGTCCTCGTTCGAAGATTGCCTGGCGTTGATCAATGGTGTCGATTCGGTGCGGATTCTTTCCACTCGTACGCAATTCTACCAGTCGCGCTATTACAACTCGACGGAGCATTTCAAGCACAACCAGCAGACGATGCCCTACTACCTTGTCACACGGCTGGATGCCTACACGGTCGATCAGGTGAAGGGGATAATTCTGAAGGCGGAAAATCCTGTTGCAGCGGATGATGGACTCTGGGTACTCGACCTGGATCCGACGCGCGATAACGCCAGCTATGGCATCGGAAATACATGGCTGCGCGATGCCGATTCGATACTCCGGCAGAAAGAACTGCATGTGATGTTCGATGAGCAGGGGGCCTATGTGCACGATCAGAAGAATGTGGTCGGATATGCATCGTGGGGGAGCAACGACAACGCATCGGGGGGTGGGGAGGCCGCAAAGCCGCGCAATACCTGGTTGAACGGGTCGATCGCCGAAACATATGTCTCGACCGGTGGACGCAGCTTCCAGCCGGGCGCCGGGTACGGTCAGTCGCTGGTGGCCGACTGGATCGCCGAAGGAGCATCGGCGGTCAAGGGCTATACCGATGAACCCTACCTGATCGTGATGGCCGAACCGGATATCCTTTTCAACAGGTATACATCCGGTTTCAACATGGCCGAAAGCTACTGGTCGGCATCGCCACTGATCGCATGGCGGCAGGTGGTGATCGGTGATCCAAAGATGATGCTCCGCACGAACCTGTCAGCGAGCAGCGAGTCGCTCGACTTCAATTCAGGTCCGCGCTACATGACGCTTTCCGACAGCGTCTGGGTCCGCAATACCTCAGGAGTGCCACTGGTCGTGAAGGGTGCGTCGATGCTCGGTGCCGATTCGCTCGACTTTACATTCGGCCCGCTCACGGTCCCGAAAACAATCCAGCCGGGGGATTCGCTCGCGCTTCCTCTCGGCTTCCGTCCGACTGCATATCGGCTGGAGGGTGCCCGGGTCCGCGTGGCCTACCGGCTTGCGGGGGACTCGGCCGACCGCGTCCTCTTCGTGTCGCTAACCGGCACAGGGGTTCGTCCGTTCCTTGCGGCGAGCGACACCGTCGACTTCGACGCCAATATTGCCAACAGCGTGCGATCGATTCACCTGCGCAATGCGACGCCGACCGACACGATGAATATCACCAAGATCACCATCGGCGGCACCGCGGCGGCGCGGTTCAAGGTCGATCCCTCTGTGACGTTTCCGCATCGTCTGATCGGCGGCGAGACATGGGATCTGCCGATTGTCTATCTGGGAGGCGCCACGTCGACCGAGCTTGCGACGGCGACGATTTCCTCGACCGCAAGCCGGACAACTATCGTTCGGTTACGGGCGACGCCAGGCTTCAGCGGCGTGGAGGATCGTCCGGTTGCGACAGGACGAATGGACCTGACATGCACGCCGAATCCCTTTGGTGCGAGAACATTGCTCCGTTACCGTGTTCCTGTAGAAGGGGGAATGGCTGAACTTGAAATTGTCGATGCGTCCGGCCAGATGGTCGTTCAACGTTCACTGGGGGCGCAGATCGGTGGCGAGCATGCAACGGTGTTCGACGCGTCGGGACTGGCCAGCGGGAGTTATCTCTGCCGGCTTGTGGTGACCATGCCTGATGGCAGGACCCGGACGATGGTACAGTCGCTGCTGCACGAACAGTAAGCTCTTCTGCGTCACGTAACTGGAGCGGCGGCGCTGATGGCAAAGAATCCAGCATCTTCCGTATGTTTGCCGAATTACAAATGACTGAAACGTTCAATATCTCAATCATCCATTAAGGACCTATATCGATGAAAAGAACGCTAGTAACTGCCCTGGCTACGTTCGCCGTGGCAAGCGCTGCTTTTGCGCAGCAGATACCGCAGCCGGTTACGGTTGATATTCCTAATCCAATCGGCGTCACCGGATACCCCCGGATCGACAACTACAATCCAAGTGTTGCCGTTGAAAATTCGTACGTATGGGCAACGAACATTCTTCGGCGCGACTCGATTCGCATTGATCAGATGGTTCCGTACGATTTCGGTGGCGTCGAATTGCGTGGCATCGGCCAGGTGTTCGCGCCCAGCTTCAATTATGGATTTTATAACGGAAGCATTTACAACGGGAATAACGAAATTCTAGGTCCCGATGTTGACGAGCAGGGTTATATCGACCAGTTCAAGGGTGCCGGCATAACCACCATCGACTCGGTAACGCGTATCCCGATGTTCAAGAACTACCGTCAGGATGGCGCCCTCTCGATGGAGCACCCGGGTAAGTTCGTCATCTACAGATCGAAGTTCAATTTCAACAGCGCAAGCTACAAGTCGGCTAGCAGCCAGGGCTACGTTGCTAACAGAACCGATCTGGAAAAGAGTGTGATGTATACCAAGGAAGTCACGACGGAAGATTTCGATGCGACGCTCGATGCCGACCATATCGTCTTCACGAACCTTGACTTCACGACGACTCCGGACGGTATGCTGACCCTGCAGAAGGGTGAGTCCGCAGTCCTGTTCTATATCAATGACTCCGCGAAGGCCGTAACGTATGCCGATACTGCGCTTGGCGAATTCCAGATCGTCAGCACGCAGGTTGAATTCCGCGAAGGCGGTCTGATTACCGACGAGAATACGGGTACCCTTACCGATACCCTCCGTAATGGTATCCCTCAGTACAAGGCACTCGGCATGTTGATGTTCCGACAGAATGGAACCGACGTTGCGCAGAGCGCGTGGGCACAGCTTTCATTCCTTAACGGAAAGGTCAAGGACATCATGGATGTGCCGATGGTCTTCTGGGGAACGACCGACCTCAATAGCGGAGTGAAGTATCACTTTGGAAAGGATGCAACGGAGCAGGGCCTTGGAAACGTCAGCCCAAATCCGGTTCGCGAGAGCGCAACCCTTCTCTTCTCCCTCACCGAGCGCTCGCACGTCAAACTCGACCTTTTCGACATGACCGGACAGCAGGTCCGTACGCTTGTCGAGGCCAGCTATATCCCGGGCAACTACAGCTACTCGTTGCAGACCCAGGATCTTGCTAACGGCACCTATGTCGTTCGCATGACGGCCGGCGAGAAGGTTTATACCACGAAGATCAATGTGGTGAAGTAAATTCCGGTCCGTACGGAACAGACATCGAAAGCCCGCTCCGAACAGGAGCGGGCTTTTTTGTGACCCGAACCGGCGATCAATCGCCGGTCTAAGAGCCCGGAAGCCCGATGAATCGGGCTCTGTGGTGGCGCGGCATTCTGCCCTTTGCGCGACTGATCGTATTCGTGGTAGGTCGTCGATATGCGCGATCGTGTGGCAGGAACCGGCGATCAATCGCCAGCCTATGAACGTGGAAGTTCGCCGAGGCGGACTCTGTGGTGGCGCACCATCGTGCCCTTTGCGGGGCGGATGATATTGGGGGCAGGTTGTCAACAGACCCTGTCCGGGGGGTATTCGTATAGCCGATTAATCTGACTTTCAACTCTCGACTTCCTAACTCTCGACTTCTCAACTCTCTACTCCCATGCCCAACCGCCTCCTCGCCGAAAAATCCCCCTACCTGCAGCAGCATGCGCATAATCCGGTGGACTGGTATCCATGGGGTGATGAAGCGTTCGAACGGGCGCGGGCGGAGGAGAAGCCGATCTTCCTTTCGATAGGTTATTCAACCTGTCACTGGTGCCATGTGATGGAGCGGGAGTCGTTCGAAGATCCCGAGACAGCGCGGTTGATGAACGAGCTCTTTATCAACATCAAGGTCGATCGCGAGGAGCGTCCCGATGTCGACGCGGTCTACATGACTGCCGCGCAGGCGATCAGCGGCAATGGCGGCTGGCCACTTTCCGCATGGCTGACTCCCGAGCTGAAGCCGTTCTACGTGGGCACCTACTTCCCTCCCCGTCCCGCATATGGCCGCCCAAGTTTTCGCGATGCGCTCAACGCGCTCCATAACGCATGGGTCAATGAGCGTGAGAAAGTCCTTCGTTCAGCCAGATCGATTGTACGTGCTGTCGAGAAAAATTCAATCGTGGTGCCTGCGGAATCGGGAACTGCCGATACGGATGCGATTATCGCGCTCTGCTACGATCAGCTCGTTCGCAGTTACGATGAGCACCACGGCGGTTTCAGTGGCGCTCCGAAATTCCCCCGTCCTCCTCTCCTTGAATTCCTCCTCCGCTACTATCAGGAGCGTGGTGCCGACCAGGCGTTGGATATGACCCTGCACACCATGCGGAGGATGGCTTCGGGGGGAATGTACGATCAGCTTGGGGGCGGCTTTGCACGTTATTCCGTCGACGGCGAATGGCGCGTCCCCCATTTCGAGAAGATGCTTTACGACCAGGGGCAGCTTGTTGCCGCGTATGCCGATGCCTGGCGCATCAGCCGCGATGCCGATCTGGAACGCGCCATACGCCACACCATCGAATATCTCGAACGCGATCTTATGCATCCCGACGGTCCCTTCTATTCCGCGGAGGATGCCGACAGCGAAGGAGAAGAAGGAACCTTCTATGTCTGGACGCTGGAGCAATTGAGAGATATTCTTTCCCCGGAAGGACTCGAAGCGGTGCGGCTCTATTACGGCATCACCGACGCCGGGAATTTCGAGCATGGAAAGAATGTGCTTCACACCAGCAGCACTATCGAACAGATTGCGGTGTCCATGGGGCGTGGTGCCGCTGATGTGACCGCGTTGCTGGCTTCGGCGCGGGATCTGCTATTTATCGAACGGAGCAAGCGTCCCCGTCCCCATCGCGACGAGAAAGTGCTGACGTCGTGGAATGGATTGATGATCTCCGGACTGGCGCGAGCAGCTACTGCACTGGATGAGCCGCACTATGCAGCGCTCGCCTCCCGCGTCGCCGATGCGCTCATTGCAATGATGAACGTCGACGGACGACTGATGCACAGGATGAAGGATGGGGAGGTGAGGATCGATGGATACCTTGAGGATTACGCTTTCCTTGCTGCGGGACTTCTCGACCTCTACGAGGCCACATTCCGCGTCGACTATCTGAAAGAAGCCGATCGCCTTGTACGCCAGGCGGGGGAACTCTTCTGGGATAATGAGGGTGGCGGATATTTCATGACGGCGGGGGATGATCCCAGCATTCTCGTCCGCTCGAAAGGGGATCACGACGGAGCCGAGCCATCCGGAAATTCCGTGATGGCGCTCAACCTTCTCCGTCTGGGACGTCTCTTCTACGACAGCGATTTTCTTGAAAAGGCCGAGCGGACTATCTCGCTCTTCACGTCGCGGATCGCAAGCTATCCGATCATGATGCCGCTGATGGTTTCGGCGGCGCTTGCAGCCACGCTGCCGCCGCGTCAGATCGTAATAGCTGGCCCGCGTGACGCTGATGACACCAGGAAGCTCCTCCGCCAGGCATGGGGGCGCTATCGTCCCGGGACGGCGATTCTGCTGGCCGAACCGGATCAATGGCTGTTCGAGAAAATTCCGACGCTCGAAGGGATGGGACCGGTGGAGGGAACAAGCGTGGCCTACGTCTGCGAGAACTTTGCCTGCCAGATGCCGGTGACGGATCTCGAGCGGTAGAGAAATAGAGAACAGAGATGTAGAGAATAGAGAACAGATAAAAAAAGTACCGGCTCCGCCGATGGTATCCGCCGCGGCGGATCTTAACGCTTGTGCTACGTCGCGTCGGCGGGAGGATTTTCTCCTAAAGCCCCGGAGGGGCGACAGACCCTAGCCAGGGAGGTGAGTCCCTGGGAACCGAGCGAACCACATACAAGAGAATAAAGAAGTGGAGAGTGGACATTCAGAGAAGTAGAGGCGGCATGGCCGCGATGCGGTCTAATGGAATCAGGAAATGGTATCGACCCCCACAGCAACCCGCGCCATGCGCGGTTGCCGTAGAGACGGACAGCGTCCGTCTCCTGGCTGCATAGACGCCTCTTACAGCGACAGTCGCATCGACGCCCGGTTCACGCAATGATCGCAGAGAGAAATGATGATGGCACGTAATTGCGCGTCCATAATGTTTGTGGCGGTGTTGTTTTTGGCAGGCACCACCGGGTGTCGCCAGGGAATGCGCAGCGCAACCGCTGGCGGTGCCGACACGTTGCGGTCGGGGGTGCGGGGTCATGTTGTCTACTGGCCGGTGAAGCCGGTCGGTCCGGAAGGAAAAGTTGATTCGGCTGCGCTTGCCGGTGCATCCATATTCGTGCAGGATCGTAATCATACCGTTGTGGCGCGCGTCGTTAGCGATTCGTTGGGAGAATTCTTTGTCGCTCTCCCGGAGGGGACCCATTATTTCGTCCCGCAGGCATATCCCGATCGGATGTTCCCGCATCCTTTCGGCACAGCGCGCGTCTATGTTCCCGCCGACGCAATCGTTTCGGTGACGCTTAATTATGACAGCGGGATACGGTAGCGGGGGGAAGGAATAGAGAATAGATAATAGATGAGTAGAGAATAGATGGGCAGAGAAGAGAGAAGTGATTCGAGCGATGGTAGGCGCAGGTCTTATGCCTGCGCCATATCCCGTCGGCAGGGTACCTCTCAATTGAGCCCCGGATGGGTGACAGGCTGTAGCCAGGGACGTGAGTCACTGGGAACCGTTGCGATCTCTGCTTCTCCCCGTCCTCTGCGTGATCTCCTGTCGCCCGGATTCATGCCCGAATGGGTATGATTGTGAACTATTAATTATGAATATCCGAACGTTGTTGCCTTGAAACCATTGATATGAGGAGAGCCGAGATGAGAAATTTCATGAATATTATTGCGATAGGCACCGTGGTGGTGGGCACTATGATATTCTCCGGATGCCAGAATGCCGCTTCAATGGCGGAGAGGATTATTTCCGTTAATGGGGGAACTGTCACTACTGGTGTAGCTGGCGTTGTGTTGCGCGCGCCGACAAAGCCGGTGGCTCGTCCGGGCGAGGATGACACGGCGCCACTTGCCGGAGCCCGTATCGCCGTCAATATTGATGGTGGCGACCGGATCGGCGTTGCCGTAAGCGACTCGGCCGGTCATTTTCTGGTCGAACTTGCGGCCGGAAATTATATCCTGACGCCCCTCCCCTTTTCCGATCAGCCTTTCCCGGTCCCCCCTGCACCGGCCCATATTTCGGTTAAAAGCGGTCAGTCGACCACCGTTCAGTTCGTGTATGATACCGGAATTCGATAATGGAGATGACTGTTGCCGAGAATGCCGGCACTGTGGCGGAAATGAAATCCGTACTGAATTCCCTCAGCGTCTGTATTGTCGCTTATAACGAGGCGGCGAATATTGCGCGGACGCTCGATTCGGTTATCGGCTGGGCCGGGGAGGTTGTTGTGGTCGACTGCCAGAGCACCGACGCTACCGCGGAAATTGCGCAACGGATGGGTGCCGATGTTCACTCCCGGCCAAATAATCGCAATCTGAACGTCAATAAAAATATCAGTTTCGACCTGGCCGATCGCCCGTGGATACTCTGCCTCGATGCCGACGAGGTAATTCCAGCGGATTTAAAAATCGAAATTGAAAATATAATCGGCGGAAATGGTCCTGAAAATGGATTCAAAATTCCGCGGAGGAATTATTATTTCGGGACGCCCCTCCGTTATGGAGGAAATTATCCCGATAATCAGCTCCGTCTTTTTCGTCGTCAATATGGACGATTTGCTGAGCGACATGTACATGAGCGTCTGACGGTCGATGGAACTGTTGGCGAGCTGCGTGCAGCATTCGACCATTACCCATATCCGACATTCGAAATCTGGCTCCGGAAATTCGAATTCTATACGGCCGTCGAAGCCGCACGATTACATGAGGAAGGTGTGCCGATCAACGCCGGTACAATCCGGCGATATATGGTCACGCGACCGCTTCGCCGCTGGCTTGAACGGCTCTTTCTGAAAAAGGGAATTCGCGATGGAGTTCCCGGTGTCCTGGCGGCAACGTTCGATCTGATGAACCAGGTCGTTAGTTTTGGGCGCTACTGGATAGGGAATACAACACATGAATGAGAATCGCCGTCGCCGATAAAAGCTCTGCTTATCCGGCCATTATTCATTATCAACTATTCATTATTAATTACTCCCACTCCCATGCCTTCGCAGAAATCTTCCATGATGTTCACCAGCCTGGTGATGATGTTCAGTTCACAGGCAATGATGGCGCTCGGAAAAATGATTAATCCGATATCCGGAAAAATCGAGCGCGAATTGCCGCAGGCGCAGATGATGATCGACCTTCTTGAAATGATTCAGGAGCGGACGCAGGGAAATCTCTCCGACGACGAAGCCCGCCTGCTCGAAGGGGTGCTGCGCGATCTGCGACTGAATTATGTGGCGGAGGTCAATAAGGAGACGAACCCGGCTTCTCCCGCTGCCGATGCTCCTGCGGTCGAACAATCGGAAAGCGGGGTACCGGATAATGTTGCGTAGCAGCTCCTTGAATATTCCTCGCGATCGAACCGATCGTGCGCTTGTCGCAGATCCGACCGGAGCGGCGATATGAACGTTCCCGCGCTGGATGCTGCATCGCTCGTCGTCGGAATTATGGCGAATGCGACCAAGCCCGATGCATCGCGGGGTGTGGCTGCATTGGTGGAGGTGCTTCGACGGCGCGGCATAGCGTACCTGCTTCATGCGGAGCTGCTGACAGCCTTTCCGGAACTGGAATCGGCCGGCGAGTTCGTCCCGGTCGAACAGCTACGCAAACGGGCCACCGTGGTGATTGCTTTTGGTGGTGACGGGACGATGCTGGCCACAAGCCGTATGCTTGCGGGATCGGGAGTGCCGCTGCTTGGCGTCAACCTGGGGAAGCTGGGGTTCCTTGCGGAATTCTCGATCGATTCGCTCGACACGACTATCGATGAGCTTCTGGCTGGTGGATGCAGGATCGTCCGCCGGACGTTGCTGCGCGGGACTTTTCCGGATAACCCGGAACTGGAGCCATTGACGGGGCTGAACGATATCGTGATCGATAAACGGGACGGTGCCCTTATGCTCCGTTTGAAAGCGTACGTGAACGGCGATTACCTGGGGACCTATAATGCCGACGGGCTGATCATTGCGACGCCGACCGGATCGACAGCCTACTCGCTGGCAGCTGGCGGACCTGTGGTGATTCCAAGCGCCGAAGTTTTCGTAATTGCGCCGATTGCGCCCCATATGCTTACGGCCCGTCCGGTAATCGTACCCGACTCGGCAACAATTGATATCCTTGCTACGTCACATCGTGACGAGGAAATGGTCAGAGTATATGCGGACGGGCAGGTACATCGAAGTGTGCCGATGAATGCGCGTATCTCGATCACCCGTCACGACCAGGTGGCGTGCCTTGTAAAACGGACATCGACAACATATTTTGATGTTCTCCGCGCCAAACTACTCTGGGGGATCGAACCGGTCCTCAATCTGCAACGCCTTGTCTCTGATGAATAACTATAAGGAGCTTCGATCCGCTATGCGCACCCTGATTACCGCCTCCCTCTGCGCTATTGCTTTGATGGTTGCATCGTGCAGCGATACGCCGACGACAACGAGCGACACGACATTCGGCAAAACAACTCTCGATGACTTCCTGAAGAACAGTGCCTATAAGGTCTGGTATACGACCGGCTACGACTCCTATCCACTTGCCGCGGACAAGGCAGCGTTCGATCAGAGTGTTGCGCAGATCCGGACGACGTTCGATTCGACACAGCATCAGGTCATTATGGTGGTCAAGCCGAATTGCGGTTGCCAGACGACGCAGCTCTGGATGCCGCGTATCATGAAGGCGCTGGATGCTGCCGGCGTACCACATACCAACATCGTTCTTTACTCGACCGATTCACGTCTGACGGGCGTCGACAACGATGCCCGTGTGAAATACAAGATCAACGACGATCCCAATCCACCGATGTTCATCGTGATGAAGGGGAACAGTGTTGAAGGCCGCGTCAATATCAACGATCTGAAGACTGTGCCGGAGCAGGATTTGGCGAAGCTGTTCGCACAGCCCTAACAGGCATTGTTAAGAATCGAAAACACCGAGCCCGCTGGCACCACGCCGGTGGGCTCGTTGCATATCGGAGCTGTCGGAACGGTAGTTTCAGTAAATGGTGAATGGATATGGGACTGTTTGGACGGAAGCAATCGGATGATCGGCTGGCGGAGATGCTTGAACGCGCATCGAGCACGCCGTCGCAACGGGTTGCGTTCTATGCGATGCTGATGGAGTCGATACTCCTTGTCCCCGGCGAACGGATCGGCGCGACGCTCGACCTGCGTCCCTATGATGTCGAGGGACGATCGACTCTCCTTCTTTTCTCAAGCGAACGCTATCTCACAATCCTGCGCGACCGCCCACCGGTGGTGCCCATTTCCGGTTCCGACGCCATGCGCCTTGCTGCAGCATTCGATGGAATTGTGCTGAATTATGGAAGCCGGATACAGAAGGCCTTCACGCGATCGGAAATCGACGCAATTCTATCGGGAACGATCGGCGCGATTGAAACCGGGGACGCTCCCGCAACGATCATCGGGCAGCCGAAGGAATATCCCTTACGACTGATGGAAGAACTGCGGCGTCTCCTGCCGCGGCGGACAGATGTCGACGCTGCATATATCGCACAGATTACTCGCGAATCGGAGGCACCGCGAATAATCCTTGCGTTCGAAACAACAATGAACACCAACGATTTCGCAACTTTCCGCGAACGCGTCGCCGCGCTGGTTGACGCTGTAGGCACCGCCAATATCGACGTCGTCCAAATTGAGGCCGGGTGGCTTTCGGATTATCTGCACACGGAATGCGAGGCGTTTTATCGGCGCCACCCCCTCACCCCATCCTCCCCCGAATAATCTCCTCAGCCCGTGCGAAATCGGCGGGGATCGTGATTTTGATATTCTGCCAGTCCCCATCGACCGTGTGCACCACAACTCCCGTTGCTTCCACAAGCGATGCATCGTCGGTGGCGATGATATGGTGGGCTGCGGCATTGGCGTAGGCGCGCATCAGAATGTCCCGCTGGAAGCCTTGCGGTGTCTGCGCTGCGCGGAGCTGGTCGCGTGGAATTGTTTCAATGATGGTCCCGTCCGCCGCGACCCGCTTTACCGTCTCATGTATGGGCACCACCGGTATCGCCGCGCCAAACGTCTCTGTAGCGCGAAGTACCCGCTCGATCAGATCTGTTGTCGCGCAGGGACGCGCAGCATCGTGCACAAGCACAAGCGGAAATGCCGGATCGCTCGCCGACAATGCATTGGTGATCGATTCCTGCCGCTCGCTCCCTCCATCCACGAAGCGTAGTCGCTCGATCCCCACCGCAGCATATTCCGCTTCGCGACGCCATGTGCCGTCGATTGCGATAATGATCTCTTTGCATTCTTCGAGCGATGTAAATGAGCGGAGTGTGTGCGTCAATACGGGAGATCCCAGAATCTCCACATACTGCTTCGGCTTCTGTCGTCCGCTGCGCGAACCACTCCCCGCAGCGGGAACTATTAACGTAAAATCCATTCCCTCAGCTCTCCGATCATGACTGGTGTTCCGCGTATCCGCTCTTGCTATCCTCTGTTAACCATCCGCGCCATGAGTGTTCCGAGCGCCACACCCCCAAGCGATGCGCTGACTGTGGCGTCGACCAGAGGCTGTATGCCGGCAGGAAAATGGAAAAGAATCGGTAGCGCTACCCAGCAGAGAAGTGCCGATGTTACTGCTCCGGCAAGCGCCATGATCAACGTAAAGCGGAGTGGTGCCGACATAAGCGCCGGTGTGAATCGCTCCCCCGCAAGTATCAGTATAACCGCCACGAGCAGAGCCGGGAGCACTCCGAGCGATGCTATGATAAACGCCAGAACGAAGTAGGAGAACGCTGCCGAGACTCCGCCAGCAGGGGCGCCGCTGCGAGCCGCACTGATCGATGTCAGTGCCGCAAATGTCAGCGCTGTGGTTACCACCGCGCCAAGCCAGCAGCGGAGGAGCGGAACAATCCGAGGCGCAAATGACTCCTGTGCATTCCTCATGGTGCGAATATAACCCCGCCGGGACCCCCCCTTCCATTTCCGTACATTGCGACCCTTCCGTTCTTCCATCCCCGACTGCGCAGGAATTTCATGACGATACGTACCGACCGCGACGCCCTGATCATCGTCGATCAGCAACTGGATTATCAGCCCGGAGGGGCGCTGGCTATTCCCGAGGGTGACACGATTGTCGATGCAATCAATGCACTCGCAGTTCAATTCATTGAGATTGTTGTGACGCAGGAGCATCATCCCCAGGGTCATGTCTCCTTTGCCAGCTCGTATGTCGGTCGCCGTCCGGGTAGCGTGGTGACGCTGGCGGAGGCGGAGGCCGGAGATGTCGAGCTCTCCACGACGGCGGCATTTACCATCGATGAACTGTGCCGCTATCTGGCGGAGGCACGCGATGGCTGCCAGCGGCTCTGGCCCGATCACTGCATCGTCGAAACGCCGGGATGGAATCTGGATCCCCGGCTGGAACTCCGGCGCGCATCCCTTATCCTTCGTAAAGGCTATCGTCCCGCGGCCGACAGCTACAGCGCGTTCCGCGAAAACGATGGCGTCAGCACCGGCCTTGCCGAAATGCTGATGGCGAAAGGGATCGAGCGCGTTGCGGTTGTTGGACCGGCCGGCGACGGGTGCGTTCTGAATACCGCGATCGATGCTGCCGATTCGGGACTGGAGGTGGTGTATCTTGAGGATCTCACCCGCCTGCGGGAGAACTCGCGCCAGGCGACCATTCAGTCGCTGGAACAGTGGGGCGTCAATCGCATCGAAAGCAATTCAATAAATACGTCAGTCAGTAGTGCCGAATAGCGTGCGATCCCTATCGATCATCATAATCTCTCTTGCAGCCGTAACCCTGCTCATGCTTGGTCCGTCGATCGCGCCGGCGCAGGAGCTGCCGCGTGGGGCAACGCCACGTGCTGTGGTGTACACGTTCCTTTCGGAGACCGCCTCCGGCACCGATACTATCAATCGCCTCCTCTTCCGCGAGCGGATGACCGGAGAGCTTGCGGGGAAAGATCCGCGGATGTTCAAGGGGCTGTTGCCCCCTAACGCGCGGCTCCGCATCGATACCATCCCCGACCTGCCGATGGGGAGCGACGAACTCCGTCGCGTTGTTGCATATGCAACGGTCGAGAGTGGTGGTGCCCAGGAAAACTGGTATCTCTTCTGTAATGGCGATACGATCTGGCGGCTGGAATCGTTCCGTCGCTTTCCGTCGCCATCGCAGCGGACGCAGATTCTGCAGTCGCTCCGCGATATCGACACCACCACGGCATCCTTCCGGCAGTTGCGCTCCGACCTCCAGCGCATTCTCCTGTCGGATGACAGCCTCCGTTCCATTATGCGACTGAACCGCCGTGACGCCGAGAAAGTGGTGGAGCCGCTACGCAAGGGGAGGCTCTGGGACGGGATTGCCATTCGCGACGTCGACTTTATGAAGCTGGAAGAATATCGCGAGCTCGATGACGATATCAACGACAAGGACCGAATCTTCTACACGCTCGACCGCTCCGCCCTGGAGCGCCTGAAGCAGCGAATCGGGCTGCGCCGTATCGAGCGCGATCCCCGCTATCCCGATATCGTTCTGTTCGTTATCGGAACGCTCGAAAATGATTCCTTCGGCTACATCAACTGCAGCGATCCTTCCCTGCTCCCTCCTGTCTCCAGCAACGGCTTTATCACCCTGAAACCGATCGGGGACCACTGGTGGTTCTTCAAGCGGGTGGACCGCTGATCGGGCGCGGTCGGGTACCCTTCGTAACTTCTGAATTACTCCTGAACGTCGTAGTTTATCAGGCCTGACCGGAATTTTTCAATTCCTGCATCTATGATATTCCAGTTGCTCCAATGCCTACAATCACTATAGATGGTAAGTCGATCGAGTGCGCTTCCGGGAAGACGGTCATCGAAGCAGCGCTCGAAAATGGTATCGATGTCCCCCACTTCTGCTGGCATCCGGCGCTCTCGGTTTCGGGCAATTGCCGCATGTGCCTGGTAGAGGTCGAAAAGATTCCAAAACTCGCGATCGCCTGCTCCACCCTTGTTGCCGATGGACAGGTGGTGCATACGAACAACGATCGGGTCGTAAAAGCTCGCGAGGCGATCATGGAGTTCCTCCTGATCAATCACCCGCTCGATTGCCCGATCTGCGACGAGGCGGGTCAGTGCAAACTCCAGGATTATGCATTCACCCATGGACGCGGCGAAAGCCGCTTTGTGGAGCTGAAGGTCGCCAAGGAAAAGCGCATTCCCTTCGGTCCGGAAGTCCTCTTCGACGCCGAGCGCTGCATCAGCTGCTCCCGCTGCATCCGCTTTTCCGACGAGGTTGCCGAGCAGCCGGTACTCACCTTCGTCAACCGTGGTGACCATGTCACTATCGACACGTTCCCCGGTACGCAGCTGGACAATCCATACTCGATGAATGTCATCGATATCTGTCCGGTTGGTGCGTTGACTTCGCGCGATTTCCGGTTCAAGGCGCGCGTCTGGGATATGTCCTTCAACGAGTCGATCTGCCCCGGATGCGCACGTGGCTGCAACATTCATGTCGGCGTCCGCAATAACGAGATCCTCCGGCTGGAGCCACGCACCAACATGAAGGTGAACGAGTACTGGATGTGCGATCCGGGACGGCTGGGTGAATTCCATTATGTGAATGAAGATCGGATACTCCGCCCCGTCGTCCGTCGCAATGGCGAGCAGGTGGAGGCGGACTGGGATGAAGCGCAGAACGCAGTTATCGCCGGGCTCCGCGGCCTGAAGCCGTCTGAAGTCGCATTCATTGGCTCCCCCTTTGCTACCTGCGAAGAGAACTATCTGCTGAGCCGTTTTGCTCGCGAGGTCGTCAAGAGCAGCAACATCGATATGGCGCAGTATCTGGATCCGGCGTTTGCCGACAGCAAACTGCGGGTGGCCGACCGGACGCCGAACAGCCGTGGTGCCCGCGAGTCGGGGATCGCTCCCGATAAGGGTGGTGCCGACCTGAAAGGTATCCTCGATGGCATTCGCCAGGGAAAGATCAAAGCGCTCTACGTTCTCGATCCGAACTTCACCGTCGATGGTGATTTGGCGAAAGCCCTTGGCTCGCTGGCGCTCCTTGTGGTGCATGCTTCGAACCCGACGCCGATCGCACGCCTTGCGAGCGTCGTCTTCCCAACCTCGACCTATGCGGAAAAGGAAGGAACGTTTGTGAATGTGAACGGGATGGTGCAGCATTTCATGCCGGCTGTGGTGACGCAGGAGAATGAGCGGATCATGGGAATGAAGATGTCCCGCCTGGATAAATTCGGTGCGTTCAACGATCGCTGGACCCATGGCGAACGGCGCGATGCGCGTCCGGCGTGGCAGATTATCCAGGCTCTCGCCCGTGCAAGCGGTGCCCACTGGGATTTCCGGTGGACCGAAGATGTCTTCGAGGAGATGGCAGGACGGATACCGCAGTTCAAGGCAATGTCGTACGGACAGCTGGACGAATACCATGGCGTTGAGCTGGGACGTGGCGAACGCCCGACTCCGCACGGATGGACATACATCCCGCACGAGTTCCGTCCACAGTTGATCGCCAGCGAAAAAGTGTAATGGCTCTTCGAACGAATCAATCGATTTCAACCTGACCCATGACTCTCATAGAAGTACTCATCCTGGTCATCAAAGTCGTTGTGGTCCTGCACATCTTCCTGATCGGCGCGGCATATGTCGTGCTGTTGGAGCGGAAGGTATCGGCATGGATTCAGAATCGCGTCGGTCCCAACAGGACCGGATGGCGTGGCTCGCTGCAGTCATTTGCCGACGTGATCAAACTGGTGATGAAGGAGGATATCGTCCCGTCGGCGGCGAACTATGGCTTCCATCTGCTTGCGCCGATCATATCGATCGCGATCGCAATCGCCGTCTGGTGCGTTATCCCGTTCGCATCGCCGTTTACGATCGGCGGCACCACGGTGGTGCCTACAGTGGCGCCGGGGTTGAACGTTGGACTCCTTCTCTTCCTTGCTCTCTCCTCTCTCGGCGTCTATGGCATCACGCTGGCGGGATGGTCGTCCAACAGCAAGTACTCGCTTCTTGGAGGACTTCGTTCATCGGCGCAGATGATCAGCTATGAACTGTCGATGGGACTTTCCCTGATTGGAATGATGATTCTGATGGGGACGTTGAACATCACGCAGATCGTCGAAATGCAGGGCGGCAGTTGGTGGGGAGTGATTCCGCGCTGGAACATCTTCGTGCAGCCGCTCGGCTTCCTGATTTTTCTTGTCGCTGCATTCGCCGAAACCAATCGCGCACCGTTCGATCTGGCCGAGGCTGAGCCGGAGCTGGTCGGTGGATTCCACACGGAGTATACAGGACTGAAGTTCGGACTCTTCTTCCTTGCGGAGTATGGCAATGTGATTCTGATGTCGGCGCTGATGGCGACCCTCTTCCTGGGCGGCTATCACTTTCCGAAGATCGAGCATCTGGAGTTCTTCCGTCAGCATGACGTGCTCCGCGCGCTGCTTCAGTTCTCGGCGCTTTTCCTGAAGACTCTCTTTCTGATCTTCTTCTTTATCTGGGTCCGCTGGTCGATCCCCCGTTTCCGCTACGATCAGTTGATGAACCTTGGCTGGCGCGTGATGTTCCCGCTGGCGCTGACAAATGTGGTGGTCACCGCAATCGTCGTCTCCTTCCTGCAGCCATAATTGGCGCTGGAGCTGGACGACGTATCTGAATGACCGGTGACGATAATCGTGAATGAATAGAACCTGAGCGAACCGATAGATCTATGGCAACGAAGACGATAAAAACAGGTGCGGTGCATCCCGAGCGGCTGACGTTCTGGGAGAAATTGTATATCCCGGAGATTGCCAGAGGGATGGGGCTGACATTGAAGCAGATGTTCCAGCCGACCTTTACGCGGCAGTATCCGGAGGAAGTCTATATCCCCGCGGCCAGCTACCGTGGTCGCCCCGTGCTTGTGCAGGAAGAGTCGGGAGAGCGCTGTGTTGCGTGCGGACTCTGCTCCCGCGTCTGTCCGGCAATTGCAATCGAAGTACAGGCGGCCGAGACGGAGAAGGAGAAGGAGCGCTTTCCGGAGAAGTTCGAAATCAATATGCTCCGCTGCATTTTCTGCGGCTATTGCGAAGAGGTCTGTCCGGAGGAAGCGATCGTCATGTCGAAGGATTACGAGCTTGTCTTCTCGCACCCCGAGGATGCGATCTTCGGGAAGGATCGTCTTCTTGTTCCGGTCGCGAAACTGCAGGACCGGCTGGAGTATCTGCGTCAGTACAAGAACAACCGGTAATTGTTCCCGCCGCCGCACGCTCGCTTTTCGTTTCCTGAATGAACATACTCGTCCTGAATACCGGCTCGTCGTCGCTGAAATTCCAGGTGATCGATACCGATCTCGGGAAGATTGCGCTCGACCAGGACCGGCGGCTGGCGCGTGGAGTTATCGAGCGGATCGGGTCACTCGCGTTGATTCGTTTCGAGAACAGCAGCGGCGTTGTAACGCGGACTGCGCAACCGATCCGCGACTACAGGACCGCGATCGATACGGCGCTGCGGTGGCTCGTCTCCCCGGAGTCGGGCGTCGACGAGATTACGGCGCTCACCGACATTCATGCAATTGGGCACCGCGTCGTTCATGGAGGGGAGAAGTTCACTCACTCGACGCTGATCACTCCGGATGTAATTACCGGGATTGAAGAGTGCATCGATCTTGCTCCGCTTCACAACCCCGATAATCTGAAAGGGATTCGGGGGACGATGGAGATATTTGGAGAGGGGATACCGCAGGCCGCGGTTTTCGACACCGCTTTTCATCAATCGATGCCCGACACCTCCTATCTCTACGCAATTCCCTATCAGCTTTACCGCAGGCACCGCGTCCGTCGTTACGGATTCCATGGCACATCGCATCGCTATGTCGCGTATCGCTATCGTACGTTGCTTGGTATCCCGAAAGCGCAGGTCAACGTCATAACGCTCCATCTCGGCAATGGCTGTTCGGCAACCGCTATCCGCCAGGGGCGCTCGGTCGATACATCGATGGGAATGACGCCGCTGGAGGGATTGGTGATGGGGACACGCTCGGGCGATCTCGATCCTGCGATCATAGAATTCCTGATGGCGAAGGAAGGCTTTACGATCGAACAGACCGATGCGCTGCTGAACAAGCAATCGGGACTGCTGGGGATCAGCGGGTTGACGAACGATATGCGTGAACTGCTTGCGGAGGAGCAGGAGAATGGTGACCGGCGTGCGCGGCTGGCTATCGAAATATTCGTGCAGCGGATCAGAAAATATATCGGCGCATATCTGTCGACGATGAGTGGTGCCGACGCAATTATTTTCGCCGGCGGCATTGGCGAGAATTCATCGCAGATTCGCGAACGCGTCTGCGCCGGCATGGAGTGGTGCGGGCTTCTGCTCGATCCCGCGCGCAACGCCGAAATGTGCGATGGCAAGGAAGGGGAAATTTCGGCCGATGGTTCGAAACTTCGTGCCTATGTTATCCCGACCGATGAAGAACTGCTTATTGCCCGCGATACAGCCCGATTAACAACTAATTCTTGACGCCCTTGAGATTCGCCTATAGAAAGGAATTCGCGACGGCACCGATTGCCGAAGCGCTTGCGCGGAGGGGATGGGATGTGGTGCCTATGGAGCGGCCGGAGGAAGCGATCCTCGATGGCAGCGCCAGTGTTGCGCTGACGTCGGCCATCGAGTATGGACGAAATGTCGGCGTAGTGGAATATGCAATGGTCCCCGGCATCGCATTGATGACGCGCGGCTTTGCCGGCATGGTCCGTCTCCTTTTCAACAAGCATCTCACCAGCTTCAATTCCATGGCGGTGAAAGATCCGATGTCGCCGGAGAGTGCGTTGATGGTGATGATCCTTGCGGAGAAGCACGACATCGAACCACGAATCGTCCGCGTACCCGCCGGTGCGACCGCCGACGAAATGCTCGCGGCGGCCGATTGCGCGCTCCTTGTCGGTGACGATGCGATCTTCGAAGCTGCCGGGCATTCATCGATGCTCGATCTGACCGATGAGTGGGAAGATGTCGTCGAAGCGCCGCTCCCCTATATGGTCGCATGGGGACGACTCGGTGTGCTGACGCAGGTATCGATCGACGAGATCAATGCCGCGCGGGACGAAGCGGTGCTCACGCTGGCAGATCGCGCCGCGAATCATCCCAGGACGGCGGAGGCGAACGCATTCTATCAGCGATATCTCCGCGGCGAAATCGATTACGTTCTGAACGATGAGGGGGTCAGGGCGCTCGAAGCATATTTCCAGTTCATTTTCTACCACGCCGCAATTCCCGATATCCCGGCGATCAAGTTTCTCCCCGATGGCGCGTTGCCGGGATAGGGGAAGGGGGAAGGGGGAAGGGGGAAGGGGGATTGGGGGATGGGTGGTAGAGACGCCTGAAGGCGTCTCTCTCCGGGACAGATTCCACCGACGGTAGGCGCAGGTCTTTATGCCTGCGCTGGCGTCCGTTGCGGACGCCATTCCTGTGGGATCACGCAAGGGCCGCAGATAGGCAGACCACGCAGGGAAATCGACAACGAAACCATGAACCACATCATACAATCGATAATTGCAGCGGCGCTGTTCTGCGTTGTGGTGCCCGCGGCGCAGGCGCAGCGGCTGTTGCTTGCAAACGCGCAGATCGTCGATCCTGTTTCGCGCACGATTCATCCCGGCGCGATCTCCATCAACGATGGTAAAATCGTCGATGTCTTGGGCACCACGCCGTCGGAGTTCAACGGCACTGTGGTCGACCTCGGGGGGAAGTACGTCATCCCCGGACTGAACGACATGCACGTGCACTCGTTTGGGAACCTGGCGCCGGGAAATCAGATGCAGTACCTCGGCCCTGTCGACGCTGCGCGTGTGATGCTCTATTGCGGTGTAACCGGATTCCTGGATCTTTTCTCACCGGAGGATCAGATCTTTGCCGCGCGTGACAGGCAGCGCTCGGCCGGAATGCTTGGGGCCGATATCTTCTGCGCCGGTCCGATCCTGACCTGTACGGGAGGTCATGGCACCGAGTATGGAATGCCGACCCGCATCATCAACACTCCCGCCGATGCGGTGCGCGAAGTAACGTCGCTTGCGGCGCGCCATCCCGATGTCGTCAAGATCGTTTACGATCATGCTTTCACGATGCCGACCATCAGCCAGCCCACACTTATCGCGGCAATTAAGACAGCGAAGGAACAGGGGTTGAAAACCGTAATTCATATCGGTACATGGGAAGATGCGCGTCAGGCGATCGAAGCCGGCGCAACCTGCATCACCCATGTGTATCTGGGAGATGTGATCCCCGATTCGCTCGTACAGCTGATGCGCGACCAGCATGTTTATGAAATCCCCACAATGACGGTCGAGAGCGATCTGGCGAATATGTATCGCGACAGCGCACTTCTTGGCAGGCCGCTCATGGCCGATGTGGTGCCTGCCGCGCTTCGCAATGCCTACAGGGATTCTTCAAAGCTCGACACGCGCCTGAAGCCATTTCTTCACTGGCAGATGTCGGGTAATCGCTCGTTGATGAATTCCGTGGAGAAGATGAGCACCGCAGGAGTGCATCTGCTTGCTGGAACCGATGCCGGAAACCCCGGAACCTTCCAGGGATATTCGCTTCATCGCGAACTGGAATTGATGGGCACCGCAGGGATGAATGCGTGGGATGTGCTTGCATCGGCAACGACAACGGCAGGCGATTTCCTGGGACGCGACTTCCGGATAGCTCCCGGTGCTGTCGCCAATCTGGATGTGCTCGATGCATCCCCCATCGACAACATCGCCAATACACAGAAGATCGCGATGGTGATCTATCATGGCGTTGTTGTCGACCGGCAGGAATTGCTTCATCCGAAAGGGAAGGAATGGACGGCAACGCTGATCGACGATTTTTCGCGGAGCACCATGACCGGTCCCACCGGAGCCGAGTGGCATGTCGATCTCGATTCCACCTGGGGCGGGCATTCGACATTGAAGAGCGAGTATCGCGACGGAATGCTGCATGTCTGGGGAAAGCTGCAGCCGAAGAGCGGCATGCCGGGACTTGCCGGAATTTCAATGCAGTTCGACACCTCCGGCGGTGCCTACGACCTCTCCCGTTATACCGGCGTCCGCCTGCACATCAAGTCCAGCAAAGGCCCGCTGGCGTTGAAGATGCTGACATCGTCGGTTCATAACTACGATTACCATATGGCATTCATTCAGACGAAGGGTGACGTGCAGCAGATCGATATTCCATTCGCATCGCTGAAGCAGCTCTGGTCGGCACCACTCCCCTGGAGCGGGAAAGATGTACAGGGGATCGCCTTCTGGGCGAGTGCGCAGGGTGCGACCGATTATGACTTCACGGTAGATTCCGTTGAATTGTATTGACACAACTCGGGAAGGACAATGCCAAACCTGATTCTTCTTCGCCATGGCCAGTCGCAGTGGAACCTCGAGAATCGTTTTACCGGATGGGAGGATGTCGCACTATCCGATGCGGGTCGCGCGGAAGCGGAAAAAGCCGGAAACGCACTACGGAACATGGCGATCGATGTGGTGTATACCTCTGCACTGAAGCGGGCTATAAACACCGCACGGATCGCGCTGGAGGCCGCCGGCAAAGGGGATATGCCGCTGGTGATGGATCCGGCACTCAATGAACGCCATTATGGCGACCTGCAGGGATTGAACAAGGCGGAGACGGCCGCAAAGTATGGCGATGAACAGGTGCATATCTGGCGACGCAGCTTCAATGTACGCCCGCCCGGTGACAAGGGGGAAAGTCTTGAAATGACGATTGCCAGGGTGATGCCGTATTGCGAGAAACATGTGCTCGCCGATATCCGCGCCGGTAAGAATGTCCTTGTCGTCGCTCACGGCAATTCGCTCCGCGCGCTCCTCTATAAGCTCGACAAGCACACGGAGCAGACGATCATGGATGTGAACATCCCGACCGGAGTTCCAATCGTATACGAGCTGGATTTAAAGGGGGATGAAATCCATGTGGTCTCGAAGCGGGAGCTTGTTGCCGAAGGGGTTGCAGTTCCATCGGCAATCGTTCCCGATCCTCCTACGACAGCAGACGGAACGAATTAAAGAAAGCTTTGATGGCGGGGCTGTCGACATTCTCGCTTCCATCGGTCGTCAGGAAAAGAATCTGGTACAACCGCGTCTTCACGAGGAAGTAGACGACTCTTCCGCGCAATCCCCTCTTTGCATCCTTCCCTTTGAAGTAGACCGAGCGACCTGGATTTCCATCGATCAACAACGTTTCCTGGCGCAGAGCCTTTGCTTTCATATTCTGCATGGCGCCGTCACAGGCTCCCTGCAGAAGAGCTGACGGATCGCGATAGCGCGCCGATTCAGGATAGTCGGAATAGGCGATCATCGCCGCGTTGCTGTTCCCCTTGGTGGAAACGTAGAACTTCATGTCGATCGTACCAACCGAAGTAGCGACAGGTTCCGTGCTTTCCGCCGGACTGGTATAGCCCTCCGGCATCGTTGCGCTGAAGCGGCCCTCCTGCGAATTGACCACGACGCCGCTATCGGGGAGATTGTCGGTAACGCCAATTCCGGACGCGCGGGTTGCAGGCGTCACAAATGCCAGCGCAAAACCTGTTAGCAATGCAATCAGTACATGCCGATTCATCATCAACCTCGTTGGAATCAATTCACTGGAAGCGGCGCTGTGTCAGAGCCGGGGGCGAGTGAGGACAAATGTACGACGTCCGCCGCGGTTTCGCGATTGTAATTCCAATCCGCTGATGCAGGAACCCTCCATCATACCCCTTGGCGATTCCGCCGTTATCGTCCGCTTCGGCCACAAGATCGACGACGAGGTTCATGCCCGCGTGATGGCGCTGGTGGGGTACCTGGACCGGACCCCGTTCGAAGGATTGATCGACCATTACCCGGCGTACGCGTCAGTGACCGTCCATTACGATCCGCTGAGCGCTCGCGGTGCCGACGAAAGAAGCCCGCGCGAATCGGTGGTGCTCATGCTCCGGGACGCATGCCGCAAACTCGAGCCCGCATCGACACCGGAGCGGGAGATCATCATTCCGGTATGCTACGATCGATCCCTTGCGCTCGATCTTACCGAAGTCGCAAATACACTGGGATGCAATGAAGAAGATGTTGTAAAGCTCCATAGCTCGACGAGCTATCGCTGCTATATGATCGGATTCCTCCCAGGTTTCCCATATCTCGGGACGTTGCCGGCGGAGCTGCAGCTTCCCCGGCGCGACAGGCCGCGCGCTATGGTGCCTGCGGGTTCGGTCGCGATTGCAGGAGCCCAGACCGGCATCTATCCGCAGGAGTCGCCGGGGGGATGGCACTGCATCGGTCGCACGCCGCTAAAGCTGTTCTATCCGGATCGAAATCCTCCGGCACTATTACATCCTGGCGATCGCGTTCAGTTCGTGCCGATCAGCCGTGAGGAATACGAGGCGCAACTTGCGAGGCAATCGTGAGCCTGGAGGTCAACCGCGCAGGACTGTCGACGACGATTCAGGACAGCGGACGTCCCCACAGCCGCCGATGGGGGGTCCCCGTCAGCGGTGCCGCCGATACGCTTTCGCACCATATCGCCAATATCCTCGTCGGCAATCCGCAGGATGAGGCAGCGCTGGAGATCACCCTTCTCGGTCCACAGCTTCATCTGCTCGACGACGCGATCATCGCGATATGTGGTGCCGACATTCCGGTCACCATCGATGGCATGCCGGCGCCTCTCTGGCGGCCGCTGGGACTTCGCGCCGGGCGCACGCTCAATATGGGCACCATAACCGATGGATGCCGTTGTTATCTGGCGGTGCGGGGAGGATTCGATTTCCCCGTAATCCTCGGAAGCCGAAGCGCATCGACCTCCGCATCGCCCGGTCGTGGCCGCATCGAGAGCCGCGATATACTTCCTGTGGTGCCTAGCGATGCGACGGCCATCGCAATGACCGATCGCGGTGCCTACTCCTCCGTATCCTGGTCCGCAGGTGAAGATGTTTACAATGCGATGCGGAACAGGGGACCGATTGCTATTCTTCCCGGACCGGAATTCGAGCTGTTGACCGACGGGAGCCGAAAAGCATTGTTGAGTGAAGCATTCACATTCCATTTCGACTCCAACCGGATGGCCGCGGTGCTCACCGGCTGCGCCTTGTCGCTGCAGCCACACGAACCGTTGCTGTCGGAAGGGGTTGCCGTAGGCACCATACAGCTGCCGCCATCGGGTGACCCGATCATACTGATGCCGGACTGTCAGACGATCGGCGGCTACCCGCGGATAGCGGGCGTGGCCACCGCAGAAATTGCACGTCTCGCACAGATGCGTCCCGGTGAGCAGGTGCGGTTTCGATTAACGACCGAAGCGGAAGCGGTGGAGATGCTGCGGGAGAGGGAGATGGCGTTGGGGAGGGTCCGGGAGGGGATCGCAATACAGATGATATCAACCAAACCATTCCAATGATCGACCTCAACGCCGACCTCGGCGAAAGCTTTGGACGCTACGAACTCGGCAACGATCGGGATATCCTCCGCTACGTCACCTCGGCCAATATCGCCTGCGGGTTTCATGCGGGCGATCCGGCAACGATGCGACGTACCGTCCGTTATGCGCTGGAGCAAAACGTTGCGATCGGTGCGCATCCAGGACTCCCCGATCTGCAGGGCTTCGGACGGCGCTCGATGGCGATTAGTGAGGAGGAAGCATATGAGATGGTGCTCTACCAGATCGGCGCGCTGGAAGCGTTTCTGCGGGCCGAGGGTGCGACGCTGCAGCATGTGAAGCCGCATGGCGCGCTCTACACGATGGCCGCGCGCGATCGGGGTATTGCGGATGGCATTGCCCGCGCCGTCGCAGCGTTCAATCCCGCACTTCGTCTTGTGGCACCTCCCGCCAGCACCCTGGCCGCCGCGGGCGCGGAGCGTAACCTGACGGTGCTGCGCGAAGCATTTGCCGACCGGCGATATATGCCTGATGGAAGCCTTGCGTCACGCGGCATTGCGGGATCACTGATAACCGATCCGGATGAATGCGCCCGCCAGGCATTATCGATCGTCGCCGGGCATGTGGTGGTCACCGACGGCACCACAATCCCCGTCGAGGCGGAAACCATCTGCATTCACGGCGACACCGGCGGGGCGGTCGCTATTGCACGGCGTGTGCGGGAGGCTTTGGAGAGGGGGTGAGGGAGAGAGGGGGTGAGGGGGAGATTCTGCTTTGCGCCTTTGCGCCTTGAAACCCCCTTTGCGTTTCCCTTTCCTCTCTGCGTGACTCCTTGTCCCCCCGGCTCAGCTTACTGCTTTGTGATAGTAAACGACCGGAAAAGATTCCGGATCTCCGGTGAAGTCACCGACGCCGGGTTGCCCAGGGTGAAATATTCCACCTGGTAGACTCGGGGTCGTGCGACATAGAACGCCGTGCGGCCGTGGACTTTCTGCCCCGCGAATCCGCCGGTAAACCATATCTCACGCCCCGGATGTCCGGCCAGTGAAACGACTTTTTCGCTGTCGGCCTTTGCGTTTATGTTCTTAAACCCCGTATCGCGCATTCTTGTGATGACTCCGGTATCGCTTTGCGCGGCAACGAACTCTGAATCGGGAAAGTCGGTACAGGCGAACATGATGACCGCGGTGTCGGAAAGGGCCGATGCCCACATATGAATCGGCAGCTCCGTCGGCGTCGGTGGCTCCGTTATTTTTGGCGGCGGGAAATTGGTGGGCACCTCAAGGGAAAATCCCCCTTCCCGCGAATTAAAGAGCGTCCCGTGCACAACCGGTTCACTGCCGGCCGCCGCCTTTTCGACCGCCTCTTTTTTCGTGCAGGCACCGCAAATCAGCGCCAGAATTATCGTCGCAAATATCGTCCAGATCATGTTGGTAATCATTCCAAATAAAATTGTCTGATAAAGATTTCCCCTCACCCCCCCCCCC
>JADMIO011683236.1_pt1 | contig 116034 bp, 96 predicted proteins | sample 8958161 | NCBI WGS metagenome assembly JADMIO01 (sample SAMN16585339, study PRJNA669376) | soil metagenome | isolation source: Crop rotation soil | place: USA: Cullars Rotation, Alabama | collected 2011 | reverse complement strand
GAGCCAGTGTGATTACATTTGCGGCCTAACTGTGGCCAGTCCAGTTACGCTGGAGTCACTAGTATTTAGGTGACACTATAGAAGCGGCCGCGACAACTTGTCCACGTGGAATTCTAAGCTTAGGATCCCAATGTGCTGGAAAGCTTCCAGTAGGCGAGCGCGAGGAACTCGTCGATCGCCTTGCTGCAGGCGTACGCCCACCGGTGCTTCGGCGTCGGCCCGAGCACCAGGTCCGAGTCTTCGCGGAACGGCACGTCCTCGCTCTTGCCGTAGACCTCCGAGGTCGAGGCAATCACCACCAGCTTCTTCTTCTTGTTCGCGTGCTTGAGGACGACTTCCGTGCCGTGGACGTTGGTTTCGATCGTATACACCGGCTGCTCGACGATCAGCTTGACGCCGACCGCGGCCGCGAAATGGAAGACGACGTCGCTGCGGTCGATCAGCTCGGCGAGCAGCGGCTCGTTGTTGACGGTGTCGATGAAATACTCGAAGCCGCGCCGCCCCTTGAGATGGGCGATGTTGTCGATCGAGCCGGTCGAGAGGTTGTCGAGAATCAGCACCTCGTGGCCGGCGTCGAGCAAGGCTTCGGAGAGATGGGAGCCGATGAACCCGGCTCCGCCGGTGATGAACGCTCGCACTCGTCGTGTCCTTCCGTCAGGAGGTGACGGTCCGCGGCTCGAAGGCGTGCACGGCCGCCGCGACTTCGTCGACCTGGTCGGCTGTCAGTCCGGGATGGAGTGGCAGCGAGAGTATCTCGTCGCAGACGCGCGAGGCAACCGGGCACTCGGCCGGATCGAGCGCGGCCAGCGCCTGCTGCTTCGGGATCGGCACCGGGTAATGAATCAGGGTCTCGATGCCGCGCGCGGCGAGGTGCACCTGCAGCTCGCGCCGCGAAGCGTGCCGGACGACGAAGAGATGGTAGACGTGGCCGGGATCGCGTTCCGGCGGCGCGTCGACGACGCTTCCGGCGAGCCGCTCGCGGTAGCGCGCCGCCAGCGTACGCCGCTCGTCGGTCCAGGCGCGCAGGCGCGGCAGCCGCGCGCCGAGAATCGCCGCCTGCAGATCGTCGAGCCGCGAGTTGATGCCGGGTTCGACGTGATGGTAGCGGTCGGTCTGCCCGCCGTTGCGCAGCCGCTTGATCCGGTCCGCCAGCGCGCGATCTTGGGTGACGACGGCGCCGCCATCGCCGAGCGCGCCGAGGTTCTTGGTCGGGTAGAAGCTGAAGGCGCCGGCCGCGCCGATTGTTCCGACCGGCCGTCCGCCGCTGGTGGCGAGATGCGCCTGGCAGCAGTCCTCGACGATCGCGAGGCGGTGTTTCGCGGCGATCGCTTCGATCGCGGCCATCTCGGCCGGCTGGCCGTAGAGGTGCACCGGCAGGATCGCGCGCGTCTTCGGGCCGATGGCGGCTTCAATCCGGCGCGGGTCGATCGTCATCCGCACCGGATCGATGTCGGTGAACACCGGGCGCGCGCCGGCCATCATGATCGCGAGCGCGCTGTAAGCCGCGGACAGCGGCGTCGTGATCACCTCGTCTCCGGCGCCGATGCCCAGCGCGCGCAGGATCAAGGCGATCGCGTCGGTGCCGGTGCCGACGCCGACCGCGTGCGCGGCGCCCGAGGCGGCGGCGAACTGCTGCTCGAACGCCTCGACCTCCGGGCCGAGCACGAACCATCCGCGCGCGATCACGCGATCGATCGCCGCACGCACGTCGGCCGCATCGTCCTTGGGCACCAGCGACATGAAAGGGATGCGCGACGTTGTCATCACGCGGGCCTCGCCCGGGGCGCGGGTGTGTCGACATAGCGCTGCCAATGCTCGCGATAGAAGGCAATCGTCCGCGCCAGGCCTTCGCGCAAGCCGACCGTTGGCGCCCAGCCGGTCGTGGTCCGGAACCGGCTCGAGTCGGCGTAGAAGCTGCCGATGTCGATCGCCTTCTTTTCGGCCGGCCACTCGACGTACTCGACGCGTCCGGTGCCGGCCACCTCGATCAGCAGGCGCGTGAGATCGCTGTGGCTGATCGGCTGGTCGCCGCCGACGTTGAACACGTCGCCGTTGCAGGCATCGTTCGCGCCCGCCCGCAGGAACGCGTCCGCCGCGTCGTCGACGTAGACGAAGTCGCGCAGCTGTGAGCCGTCGCCGAAGATCTGGATCGTCGCGTTCTCGATCGCCAGGCGGATGAACCAGCCGATGAAGCCCTGGCGGTTGTGTTTCAGGAGCTGCCGCGGGCCGTAGACGTTGGTCAGGCGGAGCGAGCAGGCGCGGACTCCGAAGACGTTGTTGTAGACCAGGTGGTAGTACTCGCCGGCGGCCTTGTTGATGCCGTTGACGTCTGTCGGCCGCACCAGGTGATGCTCGGTGACCGGCAGTGAATCGGGGCGCCCATAGACCTGGCGCGTGCCGGCGAACACCACCTTCACGTTCGGGTTGTGGTTGCGGCACGCCTCGAGCACCGTCAGCTGGCTGCGGCAGTTGATCTCGAGGTCGGTATACGGATCCCGCATGCTGTCGATGTGGCTCACCTGCCCGGCGAGGCTGAAGATGACGTCGCGGTCCTGGACCAGATAGTTCATCGTCGACTGCTGCCGGATGTCGGCGACGTTGATGCGCAGCCGGTCGCTGAGGCCGTCGACGTTGAACAGGTTGCCGCCGTAGTCGGGGATGAGCGAATCGACCAGCAGCACGTCGGCGCCGAGATCCACCAGGCGGCGCGCCAGGTTGCTGCCGATGAAGCCGAGGCCGCCGGTGATCATCACCGCGCGGCCGCGGTAGAACTCGCGGTAGTCGTTTGTCACGTGCGCGGCGGGCTCGGATAGGCGCGATCGGCGGCGTCGGCCGTGGACGCCAGCGGCCGGATGCCGGCCCGCTGGTGCTCGTGGCGCACGACCAGCGCGTACCACAGGCGCAGCACGTCGACGCCGGTCTTGACGATCCGCCGGACGTTGAAGAACTGCGAGCGGCCGAAGGCGCGGTGATAGTGGTGGACCGGCACCTCGACGATGCGGAAGCCGGCGTCCTCGATCTTCTTCATCATCTCGAGGCAGATGACGCCGCTCGTCTTCGACAGGTCGATCTTCTCGAAGATCGTCCGCCGCATCAGGCGGAAGTCGCAGTCGACGTCGCGGACGCTGAGGCCGAAGAGCACGCTGACCAGGTGGTGGTATACGCGGCCGATGACGATGCGGTGCAGCGGATCCGACCGGCTGATCTTGTAGCCGTTCACCAGGTCGACGCCCGGCGCCATCTTCGCCCACAGGGCCGCCAGTTCCGCCGGGTCGTACTGGGCGTCGCCGTCGGTGTAGAAGATCAGCTCTTTCGTCGCCGTGCGGAACCCGGTCTGCAGCGCGCCGCCGTAGCCGCGATTGGTCGGATGATGCACGACCCGCACGCGCGGATAGGTGCGCGCGAGCTCGTCGATGATCTCGGGCGTCGCGTCACCGCTGCCGTCGTTGACGACGATCACCTCGTAGTCGGGGGTCAGCTCCGACGCCGCCTGCACGGCGCGGATCACCATGCTCGCGATGGTGCCGCTGTCGTTGTAGGCCGGGAAGAAGACGCTCAGACCCGCAGGCTTGTCGGGGGCTGACAGGGACATGTAAAAAGCCCCTAAACCATAGCACGAACTTCGCTCAGGACGCGGGGCGCGCCGGCGGTTTCGACGCCGCGACGAGGCGCCACGGCGTGATCGCCGATTCGATCAGCACCGCCTTCGACAGCTTCGACTCGCCGAGCCGCCGCTCGACGAACGTGATCGGCACTTCGGCGAAGCGGAGGCGTGCCGCCGCGGCCGCGTAGAGCATCTCGACGAGGAACGAATAGCCTTCCGAGGTGAAGTCGTGCAGCGGAATCGCCGCCAGCGCTTCACGCCGCCAGCAGCGGTAGCCGCTGGTGCAGTCGCGCGCGCTCAACCGCGTCACCAGGCGGATGTAGCTGTTGGCGAAGCGGCTGAGCATCAGCCGCCGTTTCGGCCAGTTGACGATCTCGCCGCCCGGCACGTAGCGCGAGCCGATGACGATGTCGGCGCGGTCGGTCGCGGCGATCAGCGCCGGCAAGTGCCGCGGATCGTGCGAGAGGTCGGCATCCATCTGGCAGATGACGTCGGCTTCGACCGGCCGCGCCAGCAGCGTCTGCATGCCGTCGATGTACGAGCGGCCGAGGCCGCGGTCGCCGGTGCGGTGCATCACCTCGATCCGTCCCGGATACTCGCGCGCCAGCGCCTCGGCGATCGCGCCGGTCTCGTCGGGCGACTGATCGTCGACGACCAGCACGCTCACGTTCGGCTGCTGCATCAGCTGCGCGACCAGCACCGGCAGGTTCTCGCGCTCGTTGTAGGTCGGGACGATGACGAGCGCGCGCTTCGGCGTCACGACCGGCGCCCCTCGAAGCGCAGCGACGAGATCTGCTCGGACACGAGGCCGACGAGCAGGATGACGACGCTCAGCACGATCAGCAGGACGGAGGAGTTGGTCACGTGCGACTGCGTGAAGATCGTCCACACGGCGTAGGCCGCGCCGACCAGGAACGCCACCGCGCTCACCGGCAGGAACAGGCGGAGCGGGCTGAAGATCGTAATCACCTTGAGCAGGATCATGAAGAACTGGACGCCGTCGGGCCCGAGCCGGATCTTCGACACGCCCTGCCGCTGCGCCGCGTGCACCGGCTCGAAGCGGACGCTGTATCCAGCCTTGATGAACGCCAGCGTGGTGGTCGTCGGCGTCGAAAAGCCGTTCGGCAGCAGGTGCAGGAACTCGAGCAGATACTCGCGCCGCGCGGCGCGGAAACCCGACGTCAGGTCGGGGATGGGCCGTTCGGTGAGGTAGCTGGCAACGCCGTTGAGGACCGCGTTGCCGATGCGCCTCGCGCTGGTGGCCTGCGTCGCGGCGTTACGGGCGCCAACCACCAGGTCGTAGACGTCGAGATGAGAGACGAGCCGCGCCGCGTCCGACGCCTGGTGCTGCCCGTCGCCGTCGGCAATCAGCACGAATGCGCCCGCCGCCTGGCGGATGCCGGTCTTCACGGCCGCGCCGTTGCCCTTGTTGTACGGGTGCCGCGCCACCCGTGCGCCGGCCGCCGCCGCCAGGGTGCCGGTCTCGTCGGTCGACCCGTCGTCGACGACGATGATCTCCAGCCACGGCGCCGCCGATCGCAGATCGCGGACCACCGATCCGATGGACGCCGCTTCGTTGAAGGCGGGTACGACGATCGAGGTCACTTCCGGACCGGGAGCCGGCGTCACGCCATCACTCATGCTGCTTCGCGGGAATTGGGTAATCGGGTAATCGGGTAATCGGTTGTTCCGATTGCACGATCAATCGGCCGATTCAATCCCCAATCAATTACCCAATTACCCAATTACCCAATTACCCGATTCATGATGCTGCTAGGTGGCGAACCGGAAGTTGATGATGTCGCCGTCCTGCACGATGTACTCCTTGCCCTCGAGCCGCACCTCGCCGTGTTCCTTGCAGGCGTTCATCGAGCCGCGCGCCATCAGGTGATCGTAGCTGACGACCTCGGCGCGGATGAAGCCGCGCTGGATGTCGCTGTGGATTTCGCCGGCGGCGAGCTGCGCCGGCGTGTGGCGCGGGATCGACCAGGCGCGGCATTCGTCTTCGCCCGAGGTCAGGAACGAGATGTAGCCGAGCAGATCGTAGCTGGCGCGGATGACGCGGTTGAGCCCTGACTCGGCGAGGCCGAGATCGGCGAGGAACGCGGCGGCGTCCGCCGCCTCGAGCTGCCCGATTTCGAGCTCGATCTTGGCGCAGACCGCGACCGCCGCCGTCGCCGCACGCGAGAGAAACGGCGCGAGGCCGGTGGCCGCGGCCGCCCGCTCGACGCCGCCGTCGCCGAGCTGCGACTCGTCCAGGTTGATGACGATGAGCAGCGGCTTCGCCGACAGGAACTGGTAGCCGCGCAGCCGCTTGAGATCGTCGCCTTTCAGATCCAGCGCCCGCAGCGGCCGTCCCTCCTCCAGCGCGCTCTTGCACTGCAGCAGCACGTCGCGCTCGCGCTCGAGATCGGCAGTGCGGTTCTTCTTCAGGTCCTTCTCGAGCCGCTCGAGCCGGCGCTCGACGACGCCGAGGTCCGCGAGGATCAGCTCGTCTTCCATCGCCTGCGCGTCGCGCGCCGGATCGACCGAGCCGGTCGGGTGCGGCACCGACGGATCCTGGAACGCGCGCAGCACGTGCACGAGCGCGTCGGCATTCTTGTAGGCGGCGACGTCGACCAGCGCCTGCGCGCCGCCGGTTCCCGCCGGCATCGCGAGGTCGGTGAACTCCACCGTCGCCGGCGTCTTCTTGCGGGGGTTGTACATCTCCGCCAGCTTCTCGAGCCGCGCGTCGGGCACTTTCGAGATGCCGACGGTCGCCTCGCCCTTGCCGTGCGCGGCGCGGCCCGTTTCCTTCACGCTGGTCATGAGCTGGAAGAGGGTGGACTTGCCGCTGGACCCGAAGCCGATGAGCGCTGCGCGGAGCATGTCGGATGGCCATCGTATACCGCGCGGGGGTCAGACGGGTGTCAGACACGTGTTCGACCCCCCGCCGGGCGGGTAAGGGGTGGCACACCCATCTAGGCGTGTGCGGATCACGGTTCTGTCAGTGGGCGATTAAACGGCGAAATTTTGGCGTAACTTGCTGATGGGGTGGGATTTTGCGATTGACATACCAGTAGGTCGACCTTAATATCGCTGTGGAAAATTGTGGCGAAAAGTGGGCCACAACTTAAGGATTCGATGTGTTTAGAGGCCACGAGCAGGCCCGTATAGATGACAAGGGCCGACTCAAGGTTCCGAACGTCTTCCGTTCGCTCCTCGAGAGCAAGTACGGGCGCGAACTGTTTCTCACCAGCCTGACCGGCGAATACGTCCGCGTCTACCCGATGCCCGTGTGGACTGAAATCGAGGAAAAGCTCGGACAAATGCCGTCGACCCACCCATCGAAGCTCCGCTTCCTCGATCGCGTGAACTTCTACGGCCAGGCGACCGAGCTCGATACGCAAGGCCGTGTCCTCGTCCCGGTTCGCCTCCGCGAGACGGCAACGATGAACGGCGACGTCGACGTGCTCGGCCAATACAACTACCTCGACGTCTGGAACCACGATCGCTTCCTCACCAAGCTGCAGCGCGACCCGTATACCGACGACGACGCGCGCGCGCTGGCGGAGTTCGGCATTTGATGACCCACATCCCGGTGATGTCCGCCGAGGTCGTCGAGCTGCTGCGGCCCGGGGCGGCTGGACCACGCGCGGACGGCGGCCTGTTCGTCGACTGCACGGTCGGCCTCGGCGGCCACTCGCGCGCGCTGCTCGAAGCGGGCGCGGCCCGCATCATCGGCCTCGACCGCGACCTCGACGCGCTGGCGCGCGCGCGCGAAGCGCTGGCGCCGTGGGGCGACCGGGTCGAGCTGGTGCACGCCGATTATCGCGCGATCGACGACGTGCTCGATCGCCGCCAGATCGACCGCGTCGACGGCGCGCTCGCCGATCTCGGCGTGTCCTCGATGCAGTTCGACGAGCCTGGCCGCGGCTTCAGCTTCCAGCGCGACGAGCCGCTCGACATGCGGATGGACCGCAGCGGCGGCGAAACGGCCGCCGACCTGATCGCGCGGTCGAGCGAGCGCGAGCTCGCCGACGCGATCTTCCAGTACGGCGAAGAGCGCCTCTCCCGCCGCATCGCCCGCGCCCTTGTCGCGGCGCGCCAGGAGTCGGCGATCACCACCACCGGCCGGCTCGCCGCGATCGTCCGGCGGGCGCAGCCGCGGCGCGGCTACACGCGCATCGACCCCGCGACGCGGACGTTCCAGGCGCTGCGGATCTGGGTGAATCAGGAGCTGGACGGCCTCGATCGCTTCATCGAGGCGGCGGTGCGCCGGCTGCGGATCGGCGCGCGCCTGGTCGCGATCGCGTTTCATTCGCTCGAGGATCGGATCGTCAAGCACACGCTGCGCGCGCTGCAGCAGCGCGACGGGCTGATCGAGGTGCTGACCAAGAAGCCGATGGTGCCGCGCGACGAAGAAGTGGAGCGCAATCCGCGCGCCCGGAGCGCCAAGCTCCGCGCCGCGGCACGCGCCGCGTGACGGGCGGAAGCCCGCGGGGAAACCACCATGGAAGCGTTCGAGTACGCAATCAAGAAGGACGTTCGCAACAACCCGATCGTCCGTGAGGTCGACGAGGAGCGCCAGCGTGAGCTCTGGAAGACGGTCGGCGTCGCCAGCTTTCTGGTGATCGTGCTGCTCTTCTCGGCCTGGCAGCACTTCGAATTGCTGCGCCACGGCTACCAGACCGAGGAGCTGCAGCGGCTGCGCGCCACCGAGGAGGAAACCGGCCGCCGGCTCCGGCTCGAGATCGACACGCTCAAGTCGCCGCGGCGGATCGAGGCGCTGGCCACCCAGCAGCTGCGGCTCGTCACCCCGTCGCCCGATGAAGCGATCGTCATCGAGCGCGTGCTGCCGGCGGACCCGCCGGGGGCATCTGTCGTCGCGCGGCGGTAATGGCGGCTCCGGCTTCTTCGGGCTCGTTCGCCGGCAGCGGCGGCCGCGACGCCTGGCGCGCAACCCTGCGCCAGCGCCTGGTCGTCGTCGCCTGGATGGTCGGCTTGTGGGTCGCCGGCATCGAGGCGCGCCTCGTCTACCTCACGATCATCGACAACGCCGACCTGGTGGCGCGCGCCGATCGCCAGCACGAGCGGACGCAGTCGGCGCCGGCCAAGCGCGGCGACATCGTCGATCGCCGCGGCCGCGTGCTGGCGACGAGCGTCGACGCCGACACCGTCTACGCCGTCCCGACCGAAATCGACGACCCCAAGGACGCCGTGCGCAAGCTGTGCGAGGCGCTGCGCGACTGCACCGCCAAGGATCGCCAGCTGCTGGTCGACCGGCTCAGCGGCCGGAAGGCGTTCGCCTACGTCCGCCGCCAGGTCGCGCCCGATCAGGCGCAGCGCGTCGCCGCGCTCAACCTCGACGGCATCGGCTTCACGACCGAGAGCAAGCGCTTCTATCCGAACAAGGAGCTGGGCGCGCACCTGCTCGGCTGGGTGGGGATCGACAACAGCGGCCTGAGCGGCCTCGAGTACACCTACGATCCGCAGATTCGCGGCAAGCCCGGCACGATCCTGATCCACACCGATGCCCGCCGCCACGCGTTCAGCCGCTTCGAGCGTCCGCCGACCTCCGGGTCGAGCGTCGAGTTGACGATCGATCAGTACCTCCAGCACATCGCCGAGCGCGAACTGCGCGCCGGCGTGCTGGAGAACCACGCGGTCGGCGGCTCGGCGATCGTGATGAATCCGCTGACCGGCGAGATCCTGGCGATGGCCAACGAGCCGACGTTCAACCCGAACGCGTATCGCGAGGCCGAGGACCCCGAGCGCCGCAATCGCGCCGTGCAGGATCTCTACGAGCCGGGGTCGACATTCAAGATCGTGACCGCGTCGGCGGCGCTCGAGGAAAAGCTCTTCCCGGTCGATCGGGCGATCGACGTCGGCGGCGGGCGCATTCAGATCGGGCAGCGCATCGTCCACGACACCCACGACTACGGCGTGCTGTCGTTCACCGACGTCATCGTCAAGTCGAGCAACGTCGGCGCGATCAAGATCGGGTTCACGCTCGGCACCAAGCGGCTCAGCGAGTACGTGCAGCGGTTCGGCTTCGGCCGCCCGGTCTCCCCCGATTTCCCCGGAGAGAACGGCGGCATCGTCTGGGACCGGGAGAAGTGGACGGAAAGCGCGCTCGCGTCGGTCTCGATGGGCTACCAGGTCGGGGTCACGCCGCTGCAGATGGCAGCGGCGGCAAGCGCGATTGCCAACGGCGGCAACTACGTCGAGCCGCGGGTGGTGCGCGCGATCTACCGCGACAACCGCCGCTATGCGGTGCAGCCGAAGACGCTGCGGCGCATCATCAGCCCCGACACCGCGGCGGCGATGACCGCGATCATGGAGCAGGTGGTCGAGCGCGGCACGGCGACGCTCGCGCAGCTGCCCGGCTACACGATTGCCGGCAAGACGGGCACGGCGAACAAGCTGGTCAACGGGCGCTATTCGTGGGACACGTTCGCCTCGTTCATCGGCTTCGTGCCGTCGCAGCAGCCGGCGATCACGATCATCGTCGTCCTCGATGCGCCGCGCGGGAAGAACGGGCACTTCGGCGGGCCGGTGTCGGCGCCGATCTTCAAGCGCATCGCCGAAGCGACGCTCCGCTATCTCGGCATCGGCCCGTCGATCAATCCGCCGGCGCCGGTGCTGATTGCCGGCGACCGCCAGACCGACGAGTCGAAAGGGATCGCCGAGGATCCGCCGATCGTCAGGCTGGTCGCCGAATCGGGAACGATGCCCGACTTGAGCGGCATGACCGCGCGCGAAGCGCTGCGGACGCTGGTGAAGCTCGGGATGACGGCGCGGCTCTCCGGCGACGGCGTCGTCGTCGCGCAGGAGCCGGCGGCCGGATCGCCGATCGAAGGCGAAGCAATCTCGCGGCTCGTGCTCGAGCGCGCGCCGGTGCGGCACGCGGTGGCGGAGCATCGATGACGTGGGCCGAGCTGCACGGGGCGCTTCGCGGCCGCGGCCTGATCAGGGCCGACGACGCGCTGCGTGCTGAAGCGGCCGTGGGCGTGGTGACCGGGATTGCCTACGACTCGCGCGCGGTGACGCCTGGCGCGGTGTTCGTCGCGCTCAAGGGCCAGCACGCCGACGGCGTGTCGTTCGCCAAGCAGGCGATCGAGCGCGGCGCCGCCGCGATCGTGTCCGAGCAGCCGGCCCCTCCCGACATTCGCGTGCCGTGGGCGATCGTCGAGGACGCCCGCCGCGCGCTCGCCGTGCTCGCCACCACCTTCTATCGCGACCCGAGCGGCGAAATGCGCGTGGTCGGCATCACCGGCACCAACGGCAAGACCACCACCGCGTATCTCATCGCGTCGCTGTTCGAAGCCGCCGGCGTGCAGTGCGGCCTGCTCGGCACCGTCGCCTACCGCATCGGCCCCGGCGCGGACGGCACACGCGAAGCGGCGCGGACGACCCCGGAAGCGCCGGACCTCCAGGCGCTCCTGCGGGAGATGGTCGATCGCGGCTGCGGCGCCTGCGCGATGGAAGTGTCGTCGCACGCGCTGTCGCAGCATCGCGTCGAAGGATTGCGACTCGCGGCCGCGGTGTTCACCAACCTGACGCGCGACCATCTCGATTTCCACGCCGACATGGACGACTACTTCCGCGCCAAGCGCCGGCTGTTCGAGATGCTGCCGCGCGACGCGCCAAGCGTCCTGAACATCGACGACCCGCGCGGCGCGTCGCTCGTCGACGCTGGCGGACGGCCGCTCACCTACGGGATCAACCGGCCGGCCGACGTGGCGCCGGGGCCGCTGTCGTACTCGCTCGAAGGGCTCGACTTCGACGTCCGCACGCCCGCCGGCGCCGTGCACGTCCGCTCGAAGCTGGTCGGCCGTCCGAACGTCTACAACATCCTCGCCGCGGTGTCGACCGCGGTGGCGCTGTCGCTGCCGACCGACGCGATCGAGCGCGGCCTGCGCTCGCTCGACGGCGTCCCGGGACGGTTCCAGGTAGTGTCGGGCGCCAGCGATCGCGTCACCGTCGTCGTCGACTACGCGCACACCGACGACGCGCTCCGCAACCTGCTCGAGACGGCGCGGCCGCTGGCGACCGGACGCCTGATCACGGTCTTCGGCTGCGGCGGCGATCGCGATCGGACGAAGCGGCCGCTGATGGGCGCGGTGGCGAGCCGGCTCAGCGATCTCATCGTCATCACCTCGGACAACCCGCGCAGCGAGGACCCGAGCCGGATCATCGAGGAAGTGCAGCGCGGCATCACCGCCGACACGGTCCGCGAGGGCGCGCCGCGGCCGCTGGCGATCGTCGATCGGCGGGAGGCGATTGCCAAGGCGATCGAGCTCGCCCGGCCCGGCGACGTCGTCCTGATCGCCGGCAAGGGGCACGAGAAATATCAGGCGATCGGCAGCCGCGTGCTGCCGTTCGACGACGTGGCAGTGGCGCGCGACGCGCTGGGACGCCGGGCGTCGTGACCGCGGCCCTGGCTCTGACCGCGGCGTGGGTGGCGTCGCAGATGGCGGGCACGCTCGCGCGCGGCGAGGCGGCGAGGGAATTTGCCGACGTCTCGATCGACACGCGGACGCTGAAGGCCGGCGATCTGTTCATCGCGATTCGCGGCGAACGATTCGACGGCAGCGAGTTCGCCGGCCGCGCGATCGAAGCGGGCGCGGCGGGGGTCGTGGTGCCGCGAGGGTGGGCCACGAGCAAGGCGCAGGCGTCAGCCGGGCAGGCGGTGGTCATCGAGGTCGACGACACGACCGAAGCGCTGCAGCGGCTCGCCAGCGCCATCCGGCGGGAGTCGGGAACGAAGGTGGTGGCGATTACTGGCAGCGCCGGGAAGACGACGACCAAGGAAGTGACGAGCGAGTTTCTCGGGCTGCGGTACCGCGTGGTCCGCAACCGCGGGAACTTCAACAACCACATCGGGCTGCCGCTGTCGCTGATCGAGCTGAGACAGCGCCCGGAGATTGCCGTCGTCGAGCTGGGGATGAACCACGCCGGAGAGATCAGCACGCTGGTGCGAGTCGCGGAGCCCGAGGTGCGCGTCTGGACCAACGTCGGCGAGGCCCATGTCGGCTTCTTCGCCTCGGTCGATGCGATCGCGGACGCCAAAGCCGAGATCCTCGAGGGCGCCGGCGTGTCCACCGTGCTGGTCGCCAATGCGGACGACGCGCGGATCATCACGCGGGCGACAGGCTTCCACGGACAGACGGTGACCTTCGGCGTCGATCGCGACGCCGATGTCCGCGCGACCAGCATCCAGGATCGCGGGATCGAGGGCACCAGCGCGCGGATCACGACGCCGCGCGGCGCCGTCGATATGACGACGCCGCTGGTCGGCCGCGCGAACCTGGCGAACATCCTCGCCGCCACGGCGGTGGCGTTGCACTTCGACGTGCCGCTGGCCGAGATCGCCGCGAAGGCCGCCGGGCTTCGGCCGGCATCGCACCGTGGAGAGGTCGTCAGGCTCGCCGGCGGCGTGACGGTGGTCGACGACAGCTACAACGCCAACCCGACGGCGACCAGGCGGGCGCTCGACGTGCTGGCCAGCGCCGGCGCGACCCGCCGCATCGCCGTCCTCGGCGAGATGCTCGAGCTCGGCGATCACGCCGTCGGACTGCACGAGGACGTGGGGCGCGCAGCGGCCGAAGCCGGCGTGCACACGCTGATTGCCGTCGGCGGCTCGCCGGCCGCGGCGATGGCGAAGGCCGCGATTGCGGCCGGCATGGCCGCGGCGCGGGTCCAGTATTTCGCCACCAGCGACGAGGCCGCGGACCTGATGGTGACCATGGTGCAGCCGGGCGACGTCGTGCTGGTGAAGGGGTCGCGCGGCGTCAAGACGGATCGTGTGGTCGAACGGCTCAAGTCGGAGCGCGGCTGATGCTGTATCACCTGCTCTATCCATTCCACCTGCAGCTGTCGGTGCTGAACGTGACCCGCTACATCACGTTCCGCACCGCGGCGGCGACGCTCTCCGCGCTCGCGATCAGTCTCGTCTTCGGCCCGTGGCTGATTCGCAAGCTGCGCGAATTCCAGATCGGCCAGGTGATCCGGGCGGAGGGTCCGCAGACGCACCGGCCGAAGGCTGGCACGCCGACGATGGGAGGGCTCCTGATCCTGACGGCCGCGCTGGTGCCGACGATCCTGTGGGCCGACCTGACCAACGTCTACATCTGGATCGCGGTGCTGACGACGATGGGGTTTGGCGCGATCGGGTTCGCCGACGACTACCTGAAGATCGTCCGCCGCTCGCATCACGGCCTGCTGCCGCGCTACAAGATGGGGTTTCAGATCCTCATCGGGCTGGCGGTCGGCGTCGTGCTGCTGGTGCTGCAGAACGAGAGCCTCTACAACACGCGGCTCGTGTTCCCGTTCTTCAAGCGCATCATCCCCGACCTTGGCTGGTGGTACCTGCTGTTCGCGGTGTTCGTGCTGGTGTCGGAGTCGAACGCCGTCAACCTCACCGACGGCCTCGACGGGCTGGCGATCAGCGTCTTCGCGATCGCGGCGGCGGCGTACACGGCGCTCGCCTACGTCACCGGGCACCGCGTCTTCGCGGAGTACCTGCTGCTGGTGCGCTTCCCGCAGGCGGCGGAACTGACGGTGTTTTGCGGGGCACTGGTCGGCGCTTCGCTCGGCTTCCTTTGGTACAACTCGTACCCCGCCGAAATATTCATGGGTGATGTCGGCTCGCTGGCGCTCGGCGCCGCGCTCGGCATCGTCGCGATCCTGATCAAGCAGGAGCTGCTGCTGCCGATCGTCGGCGGTGTGTTCCTGCTCGAGGCGGCGTCGGTCGTGCTGCAGGTCGGCTACTTCAAGGCGACCGGCGGGCAGCGGCTGTTTCGCATGGCGCCGCTGCATCACCACTTCGAGCTGATTGGGTGGAGCGAGCCGAAAGTGATCACGCGGTTCGTGATCGTCGGCATCATCTTCGCGCTGACGAGCCTGGCGACGTTGAAGCTGCGGTAGGACGCCCTACATACGAGGTTGGATTTGTTCGACGTGACGGGTAAACACGTGACGGTTGCGGGGGCGGCGAGGAGCGGCATCGCCGCCGCGGAGCTGCTCGCGCGCCGCGGTGCGCAGGTCACGCTCTCGGAGACGCGGCGCGAGGTGCCGGAGGCGGGCGTGCTGCTGCCGCTCGGCGTGAGGCTCGAGCTCGGCGGCCACCAGACGGAATCCTTCACCGAGGCGAATCTGGTCGTGCTCAGCCCCGGCGTCCCTCCCGAGACCGCGGTCATCCAGGCCGCGCGCGATCGCGGCGTCCCGGTGATCGCCGAGATCGAGCTCGCGTACCGGTGGCTGCAGGGGCGCGTGATCGCGATCACCGGCACGAAGGGCAAGTCGACAACCACCGCGTTGACCGGGCGGATGCTCGAGGCGGCGGGCTTCAAGGTGACCGTCGGCGGCAACATCGGCGCGCCGTTGAGCGCCCAGGTGTCGGACTCGACGCCCGACACCTTCCACGTCGTCGAAGCCAGCAGCTTTCAGCTGGAGCAGATCGACACGTTCCACCCGTGGATCGCGGTGATGCTGAATTTCTCGCCCGATCATCTCGATCGGCATCCGACGGTCGACGCCTACGGGGCGGCGAAGGCCCGGATCTTCGAGAACCAGGACGCGCGCGACTTCGCGGTGATCAACGCCGACGATCCCGCGGTGCTGGCGCTGGCGCGCCGCGGCCGGGCGGCGGCGCGGCTGTTCGCGCGCAGCGGCGCGATCGACCGCGGCACCGTGGTCGAGGACGGATGGATCGTCGACCGCTACAGCGGCGAGCCGCAGCGGCTCGTCCCGCTCAGCGCGATTCACCTGCTCGGGCCGCACCTCGTGCACGACGTGATGGCCGCCGCGACCGTCGGCGCGATTGCCGGCGCGGCGCCGGCGGCGATGACGGCCGCGGTCGACGCGTTCCGCGGCCTCGAGCATGCGATGGAACTGGTCGCCGAGCGCGAGGGCGTCCGCTTCGTCAACGACTCGAAGGCGACCAACGTCGAGGCGGCGTTGCGATCGATCGAGAGCTTCGAGCGGGATCTGGTGCCGATTGTCGGTGGGAAGTTCAAGGGCGGCGACCTGCGCCTGCTGCGGGAGCCGCTGAAGGCGCGCGCCAGGGCGGTCGTGGCGATCGGCGAAGCCCGTCCGCTGGTCCGCGAGGCGCTCGGCGACCTTCTGCCCGTGCACGAGGCGAACTCCCTGGCCGACGCCGTCGCCCGGGCCTTCGAGCTCGCAAAGCCGTCAGGAGTGGTGCTGCTGGCGCCCGCGTGCGCGAGCTTCGACATGTTCCGCGATTACGCAGACCGGGGGAGGCGGTTCAAGGACGAGGTTCGAAAGCTGATAGCTGACCCGCTCAAACGTGAGCGGTGAGCAGTCGTCAGTCGGTTCTTGCGGTGGAGGATTGGCTGCTGGGAACCCGCGCTGCCCCGGCGCGGGAAGCTGATGCCCCTGCCCGAAAGCCGACTGATGACTGCTGACCGCTCACTCCGATCCTAATTCGAACGCTGGCCATGTTTCGGGCGAAGTGGAGTGAAGCTTTAGGGTGGCGAGAAAACTTAAATCCGACAAGGTGCTCTTCATCACCACCATCCTGCTGGTCGCGCTGAGCGTGGTGATGGTCTACAGCGCCTCGGCTGCTGTCGCGCTGGATCGCTACGGCAGTGCTTCGCGGTACCTGATGACGCAGGCGATGTGGGCCGCGCTCGGCATCGCGATGCTCTACGTCGTGATGCGGGTCGACTACCGCTGCTACCGCGAGCCGGTCTTCATCTGGACCTGCCTCACCCTGGTGTGCCTGGGGCTGATTGCGGTGTACTTTCGCGCACCGATCAACGGCGCCCGGCGGTGGCTCGGGGCCGGCGGCATCGGCGTTCAGCCGTCGGAGCTGGCGAAGCTGGCGGCCATTTTCTTCATCGCCGCACACCTGGAGCGGCGCGGTCGCCGCATCGACGACCTGGCCTACGGGGTCTTGCCCGTCGTGGTCGTCGTCCTGGGCCTGGTCGCGCTGATCCTGCCGGAGCCGGACTTCGGCACGTCGATGTCGCTGCTGCTGATCGCCGCGGTGATGGTGTTCGCCGCCGGGCTCAACTACCGCTACATCGCCGGCACGGCGCTGCTGGCGCTGCCGGCGCTCTACATCGCCGTGATGGGCTCCCCGTACCGCCGCCGCCGGACGCTCGCCTTCCTCAATCCGTGGGAAGACCCGCTCGGCGACGGTTTCCAGATCATCCAGTCGCTCATCGCGATCGGCACCGGCGGCATCTCGGGGAAGGGGCTGATGAACGGCGTCCAGAAGCTGTTCTACCTGCCGGAGCCGCACACCGACTTCATCTACTCCGTGATCGCCGAGGAGCTCGGGCTGCTGGGCGCCACCGCGGTCGTCCTCTGCTTCTGCGTGATGACCTGGCGCGGGCTGCGCGTTGCGACCAATGCCGAGGATCCCTTCGGCGGGTTCCTGGCGCTCGGGCTGACGACGATGATCGCGGCGCAGGCGTTCATCAACATCAGCGTCGTCCTCGGGTTGATGCCGACCAAAGGGCTGCCGCTGCCGTTTGTCAGCGCCGGCGGCTCGTCGCTGCTGATCAACCTGGTCGGGATGGGGATTCTCTTGAACGTCTCCCAGCACACGGCTTCAGCGGAGGGATGACGCCTCCCGCGGGTGCGCATGGCTGTTCGCGTGGTCATCGCCGGTGGCGGCACCGGCGGTCATCTGTATCCGGGCATCGCGGTCGCGCGCGAGCTGCAGTCGCGCCAACCGGACGCGGTGGTGTCGTTCGCGGGCACGGCGCAGGGCATCGAGGCGCGGGTGATCCCGCGCGAGGGGTTTCCACTGGACGTGATCCGCAGCAGCGGCGTGAAGGGGAAGTCGATGGCCGGGCGGCTGCGCGGCGCGCTGCTGCTGCCGATCAGCCTCGGCGATTCGTGGCGGCTGCTGTCGGCGCGGCGGCCGTCTCTGGTGATCGGCGTCGGCGGCTACAGCTCGGGGCCGGTGGTGATGGTGGCGGCGCTGCGCGGCATGCCGACGATGCTGCTCGAGCAGAACGCGGTGCCGGGGCTGACCAACCGGCTGCTGGCGTGGATGGTGAAGGCGGCGGCGGTGACGTTCGAATCGACCCAGGCATTCTTCGGTGCGAAGGCGTTCGTGAGCGGAAACCCGGTCCGGCCGGAGTTCTTTCGCGCGGCCGGGCCCAACCAGGAGTCGGCGCGCGATGACACGACGTCGGTCACACGGGTCCTAGTCTTTGGCGGCTCTCAGGGCGCGCACGCAATCAACGTGGCCATGGTGGAGGCAGCGCCGCAGCTGGCGGCCGGCCGTCCGCCTGTCCGTCTCACACACCAGACGGGAGAACGAGATGTGGAGATGGTGCGCACCGCCTACCGGCAGGCGGGGATTCAGGGCGAAGTCGAACCGTTCCTCTACGACATGGGACGGCGGCTCGCCGACGCCGATCTGATCGTCTGCCGGGCGGGCGCGACGACGCTGGCGGAGATCACCGCGGCGGGAAAGGCGGCGATCCTGATTCCGCTGCCGACCGCGACCGACGATCACCAGCGGAAGAACGCGGAGTCGCTGGTCGACGCCGGCGCGGCAGAGCTGCTGCTGCAGCACGAGGCCACCGGCGCGGCGCTGGCCGAGCGGGTGCTGGCGCTTGCTGCCGACCGCGCGCGGCGGGAACAGATCGCGGCGAACGCGCGCGCGCTGGCGAAGCCGGACGCGGCGCGGGTGATTGTCGATCGCGCGCTTGAACTGGCGGCGCGCTCGTGACGCCAGAACAGGGTTCGGGGTTCTGGGTTCTGGGTGCTGGGTTCAGGTTCGGGGTTCCGGGAACCAACCCAGAACCCGGCACCGACAACCCTGAACCTCTGCGAAAGACGCCCCGTGCTCGGTAAGACGCGCCACGTTCATTTCGTCGGCGTCGGCGGCATCGGCATGAGCGGGATCGCCGAACTGCTCGCCAACCTCGGTTACGTGGTCAGCGGATCGGACGAGAAGCGATCGTCGGTGACCGATCGCCTGGCGACGATGGGCATCCGCATCGCGCTCGGGCATGACGCGGCGAACGTCGGCGACGCGGAGGTGGTAGTGATTTCGTCGGCGGTGCGGCCGACCAACCCGGAAGTCGTCGAAGCCGGGCGCCGGCACGTGCCGGTGATTCCGCGCGCGGAGATGCTCGCCGAGCTGATGCGCCTGCGGTTCGCGGTGGCGGTCGCCGGCGCGCACGGCAAGACGACGACGACGTCGATGATCGCGCTCGCGCTGGAGCGCGCCGGGCTCGACCCCACCGCCGTCATCGGCGGCCGGTTGAGCGCGTTCGGCAGCAACGCGCGGCTCGGGCGCGGCGAGCTGATGGTGGCCGAGGCGGACGAGAGCGATCGATCGTTTCTGAAACTGTTTCCGTCAATTGCGGTGATTACCAACATCGACCACGAGCACCTCGAGAACTACGGCAGCTTCGACGACCTGCAGCAGGCGTTCGTCGACTTCGCCAACAAAGTGCCGTTCTACGGCGCCGTCGTCGCCTGCCTCGACGACGGGAACCTGGCGAGCGTGCTGCCGCGGATGACGCGGCGCGTCGTCACCTACGGGCTCGACTCGGCGGAGGCGGATCTGACGGCAACCGACGTGGCGATGGGACCGCTGAGCGTGCGGGCGACGGTGCACCGGCGTGCGCGCGGGTCGTCGGTGCGGCCGTTCGAGGGCGCGCCGATCGAGGCGACCCAGGGCGATGTGCACGCCCAGGCGTCGCAAGGCGGCGAGCGGCGCAAGGCGCGCGTGGAGCTCGGCACGCTCACGCTTGCGGTGCCGGGACGGCACAACCTGCTGAACGCGCTGGCGGCGGTCGCGGTCGGCCTCGAGCTCGGCCTGTCGTTCGACCGCATCGCCGCCGGCTTGAAGGATTTTCGCGGCGCCGAGCGGCGATTCGACATCCGGGGCGAGCCGAACGGCATCCTCGTGGTCGACGACTACGGCCACCACCCGACCGAGATCGCCGCGGTGATTGCCGCCGCGCGGACGTTCGGCCGGCGGATCGTGGTCGCGTTCCAGCCGCACCGCTACTCGCGGACCGCGGCACTGCTCGACGCGTTCGGGCCGGCGCTTGGCGGCGCCGATCACGTCGTGCTGACCGACATCTACGCGGCGGGCGAGGACCCGATTCCGGGGGTGACGCTCGAGACGCTCGCAGACGCCGTGCGGCGCAGCGCCGCGGTGCCGCTCGACGTCATCGCCCGACTCGACGATGTCGTGCCCGCGGTCGTTCGGGTGGCGAAGCGGGGAGACATCGTGATCACGCTGGGTGCGGGGTCGATCGGGTCGGTGCCCGATCGCCTGGTCGAGGCATTGCAGCCATGAGCGCGGTTGCCGCCAGGACCGATCGGCGTTTCCGCCGCGCCCACGTCAAACCGGGGCGCAAGCGCCGCTGGTATGCGGTGCTGAAGCCGCTGGTTGTCTGGACCGCCTCGATCGCCGCCCTTGGCTACGGCGTCTACCGGACCTCGGTCGTCGCCGCCCAGGCGCACGTGCTGATGGTCGACAAGATCGTCGTCCACGGCAACGAGCGGCTCTCGGACGCCCAGGTGATGACGATTCTGGCCGGGCTGCGCGGCGAGAGCCTGATGTGGACCGATCTCGAAGCCTGGCGCGAGCGGCTGATGGGCTCGCCCTGGATTCGCGACGCGGCGCTGCGCCGCTCGCTGCCGTCGACGGTGGAGATCGTCGTCACCGAGCGGACGCCGGTTGGCATCGGCCGCATCGACGGCGAGTTGTACCTGGTCGACGAGTCGGGCGTGATTATCGACGAGTACGGCCCGCACTTCGCCGACTTCGACCTGCCGATCGTCGATGGTCTGCCGACCGGCACCGGCGTCGGATCGGTGACCGACGAAGCGCGCGCCGCGCTGGCGGCGCAGGTGATCGCGGCGGTGAAGGCGAAGCCGCAGATTTCGAGCCGGCTGTCACAGGTGGACGTGAGCGACGTGCACAACGCCGCGGTGATCCTCACCGGCGACAGCGCCAGGATCCAGCTCGGTGAGGATCGGTTCCTCGTCCGGCTGCAGTCGTATCTCGATCTAGCCCCGACGCTGCGCGAGCGGGTGACCGAGATCGATTCAGTTGATCTGCGATTCGACGACCGGATTTATGTCCGGCCGATCGGGAAGAGCAAGCGGGGGAAGTAGCAGAGCAGTCGTCAGTCGCAGTCTCGAGGCAGTCGTCAGTCGGCAGTCGCGGGTCAGTCGTCAGTCGGCAGTCGCGAGGCAGTCGGCAGTTGCAGTCCTGAGGCAGTCGTCAGTCGGCAGTCGTGAAACAGTCGTCAGTCGTCAGTCGGAGTCCGGAAGAACGAAGACGGAAGTTGGAAGCCTGAGGGGAAACCGCTTGGCGCGAAAAGAACGATATCTGGTCGGGCTCGACGTCGGCACGTCGAAGGTGACGGCGGTCGTCGGCGAGATCGTCAGCGGCGAGTCGGTCGACATTGTCGGCATCGGGGTCGCCGAATCGCGCGGCATCCGGCGCGGCGTCGTCGTCAACCTCGAAGCCGCGGTCGACTCGATCAAGAAGGCGGTCGAGGAAGCCGAGCTGATGGCCGGCGTCGAGATCGACTCGGTTCACCTGGCGCTGTCGGGGCCGCACGTCAAGGGGTTCAACAGCCGCGGCGTCATCGCCGTCGCCGGCAAGAACCGCGAGATCACGCGCGAGGACGTGCGCCGCGCGATCGACGCCGCCAAAGCGGTGTCGCTGCCGACCGGCCGCGAGATCCTCCACGTGCTGCCGCAGGACTTTGTCGTCGACGAGCAGGACGGCATCGGCGCGCCGGTCGGCATGACCGGCGCCCGGCTCGAGGTCAACGTCCACATCGTCACCGGCAGCCAGAGCTCGACCCAGAACATCGTCGCCTGCGTCAACCGCGCCGGCGTCAACGTCGCCGAGACGGTGGTCGAACAGCTGGCGGCGAGCGAGTCGGTGCTGACCGACGACGAGAAGGAGCTGGGCGTGGCGCTGGTCGACATCGGCGGCGGCACGACCGACATCGCCATCTACGAGCGCGGCAGCATCTGGCACACCGCGGTGATCGGCGTCGGCGGCGATCACTTCACCAACGACATCGCCGTCGGTTTGCGCACGCCGGTGCCCGATGCCGAGAAGGTCAAGCGCAAGTGCGGCTGCGCCCTCGCCGCGATGGTCGACGAGGAGGAGACGATGGAAGTCGCGAGCGTCGGCGGGCGCAAGCCGCGCGTGATGGCCCGCCGCATCCTCTCCGAGATCCTCCAGCCTCGCGCCGAGGAGATCTTTCACCTCGTCTGGGACGAGATTCGCCGTGCCGGCTACGAGAAGAGCCTCAACTCCGGGATCGTGCTGACCGGCGGCGGCGCGATCCTCGAAGGCATGCCCGAGATCGCCGAGCAGATTTTCGATCTACCGATTCGCCGCGGCTGTCCGTCCGGCGTCGGCGGGCTGGCCGATCACGTCAACAGCCCGACGTTCGCGACCGGTGTCGGGCTGGTGCTCTATGGCTACCGCAACGCGGCCGGGGAATCCCGCGCCCCGGTCGGCGCCGGCGCGCTCGTCCGGGTGGCCGGGCGGCTGCGCGGCTTGTTCAGGGAATTCTTCTAAAGGCGGGACGGACCCGTCCAACCAGGGGAGCGACGCATGGACGAATACACCAATGATGGGACGCACGACGCGCCACGCCCGAGGCTGCGGCTCGACGACGAGGCCGGCGCCAGCGCCCGCATCAAAGTGATTGGGGTCGGCGGCGGCGGCAGCAATGCCGTCAACCGGATGGTGCTCGCCGGCTTCGAGGGCGTCGACTTCGTCGTCGCCAATACCGACATGCAGGCGCTGCGAACCAACGCCGCCCACGTGAAGATCCAGATCGGCGGCAAGCTCACCAAGGGGCTTGGCGCCGGCGCGGATCCCAGCGTCGGGCGCCAGGCGGCGCTCGAGGACACCGACAAGATCATCCAGGCGCTCGACGGCGCCGACATGATCTTCGTCACCACCGGCCTCGGCGGCGGCACCGGCACCGGCGCCGCGCCGATCATCGCCAGCCTGGCGAGCGAGCTCGGCGCGCTGACGGTCGCGGTCGTCACCAAGCCATTCAAGTTCGAAGGGCGGAAGCGCCAGCAGCAGGCCGAGCGCGGCCTGGAGATGCTGCGCGATTCGGTCGACACGATCATCACCATTCCCAACGAGCGTCTGCTGACGATCATCGATCGCACGACGCCGATGGTCGACGCGTTCGCGACCGCCGACGACGTGCTGCGGCAGGCGATCCAGGGGATCTCGGACCTGATCCTGGTGCCGGGGATGATCAACCTGGATTTCGCCGATGTGAAAACCATCATGGCCGGCATGGGCTTCGCGATGATGGGGACGGGCGTCGCCGAAGGGCCGGAACGGGCGATGGAGGCGGCGCGGCGCGCGATCTCGAGCCCGCTGCTCGAAGGCGCGTCGATCAACGGCGCGCGCGGCGTGATCATCAACGTCACCGGCGGGCCGGACCTTTCCCTGGTGGAGGTGAGCGAAGCGTCGTGCATCGTCCAGGAGGCGGCCGACGAGGACGCGAACATCATCTTCGGCGCGGTGGTCGACCCGGTGCTGAAGGGCAAGGTCAAGATCACGGTGATTGCGACCGGCTTCGGCGCGCCGTCGCTCTCGCGCGCGGTGCCGTCGACCGCACAGACGCCCGTGGACATGACGCCGTACACCGAGGTGGCCCGCGTGCGCGCCGACCCCGCGCCGGCGCCGGCGATCACCGGAGGGTCGAGGCTGTCGATTGCGCGGCGCCCGCCGCTGGATCTGCCGCTGGCCGCCTCGATGGGCGGAACGGCGTCGTCGGGCGGCGGCAACGGCGCGCCGCCGTTCGCGTCCGGCGGCGAGGCCGGCGAAGCGGCCGACCCCGCGCTTCGGGCGCATTCCGACGACGAGAAGCTCTCCGCCGATCCCGACTTCGACCTCAGCTCGGCGTTCGACGTGCCGGCGTTCCTGAGGCGGCAGGAGGGGTAGCGCCAATGTTAGTGTCCGGCTTCAGCCGGACCGATGACGCGACGGTCCGCCTGAAGGCGGACACTACGACCTCGGTCCGCCTGAAGGCGGACACTACGACCTCGGGTCCGCCTGAAGGCGGACACTACGACCTGGGTCCGCCTAAAGGCGGACACTACAGACCTGGTCCGCCTGAAGGCGGACACTACGACGGATCGTCGGTCGGCCGGCCTAAAGACGCGCCTCTCTCAGGGATCGCGGTGGTAAACTAAGTAGATCCACGGGATACGGGATCGTCTCCTGTGGAGCGTCAGCCGGCGTATCGCACAGCCGCGCTCGGTTACCGCAGCACCGCATGAAGTCCTGGGAACAACGGGAACGCGCACAGCACACCCTCGCTAAAGAAGTCGGTTACGTCAAAAAGCCGCATGGCGGACGCCTGCGCGTCGCGCTGGCCTTCCCGAATACCTACTGGGTCGGGATGTCGAACCTCGGCTTCCAGACCATCTACCGCCTCTTCAACGACGAGCCGGACATCGTCTGCGAGCGGTTCTTCCTGCCGCCGAAGCAGGAGCTGGCGGAGCTGTCCGCGGCCAGGGCACCGCTCCTGACGCTCGAATCGCAAACGCCGGTCGGCGAGTTCGACATCATCGCGTTCTCCGTGTCGTTCGAGTGGGACTACGTGAACGTGCTCACCCTGCTGCGCCTGGCAGGCGTGCCTGCTTATGCCGCCGAGCGCTCGGCACGGCACCCGCTGGTCGTCGTCGGCGGCGCCGTCACCTTCGTCAACCCGGAGCCGCTGGCGCCGTTCGCCGATGTGATCGCGGCCGGCGAAGGCGAAGTGCTCGTGCCCGGGCTGAGACGTTCGGTGTCGGCCGCCACCGATCGCGCCGATCTGCTGCGCCTGCTCGCCACCGAGCGCGGTTTCTACATCCCGTCGCTCTACGAGCCCCACTACGACGATGACGGTGCGCTGGCCGGGTATACGCTGCGCGCCGGTGCGGAGGCGCCGCTGCCGGTGCGGAAAGCGGCGCTGAAGGTGACCGACGCGGTCGATCCGCCAGCCACCGGCATCTTCACGCCCGACACCGAGTTCGGCTCACGCTTCCTGATCGAGGTGGTGCGCGGCTGCGCCAACCTGTGCCGCTTCTGCTGGGCCGGCTACAACTACCTGCCCGTCCGCTCGTTCCCCGCCGACCGCATCCTGCAACTCGCGCGCGAGGCGCGCACGCATTCGAGCCGCGTCGGCCTGGTTTCGATCGCGCTATGCGACCACCCGGAGATCGAGCGCATCCTCGCGAACCTCCTCGAGATGGGCTACGCGATCAGCCCGGCGTCGTTGCGGCTCGACGATCTCACCGAGTCGATCGTCCGGGTGCTGCACGAGAGCGGCGAGCGGACGATCACGATTGCGCCCGAGACCGGCTCCGACCGGCTCCGCCGCGTCATCAACAAGACGGTGACCAACGACGAGATCCTCGACCGCGCCGATCTGATCTTCGCCAATGGGATCGAGAACCTGAAGCTGTACTACATGCTCGGCCTCCCCACCGAAACGGACGATGACCTGGTGGCGATTCGCGATCTGACGCTGCAGATGCGCGATCGCATGCTGAAGTACGCGCGCCCGAAAGGGCAGCTGGGGCGGATCATCGCCAGCGTCAACCCGCTGATTCCGAAGCCAGGCACCGCCTTTCAATGGCTGCCGATGGAAGATCCGGCAACCGTCGACCGCAAGATCAAGCGGCTGCGCCAGCTCACCTCCGGCATCGACAACGTGTTCTTCAACATCAAGTCGGAGCGCCACTCCTACTACCAGGCTCTCCTTTCTCTCGGCGACCGCCGCGTCGCGCCGGCGATTGCCGCCGCCGAGCGCAACGGGCAGAACTGGCGCGCGGCAGTCGACGAAGCGGGCATCGACGGCGACTTCTACATCTTCCGCGACCGCTCGCGCGACCCGATGCTGCCGTGGGACATCATCGACGGCGGCATGAAGCGCAGCTTCTTCGAGAGCGAGATGGAGAAGAGCCTGCGCGCGGAGTGGACGCTGCCGCCGAAGCGCGCGCACGAGAACGCGCGGCTGCTCCCCGTCATCCAGTAGCGCAGCCCTTCAGGGCCGCCAATGGCACCCGGCTGTCAGGCGGCGCTGGCCCCCTACGGAGCGGCCGTCACCGCGGACTGTTCCTCGTAATCCAGAAACGCGGCCAGAATCAGCTCTCGCAGCTTGTCCTGCGCCTTCGCCTCGCCCATCGGGCGGAGCAGCGCGAAGCTGCGGCGCTCGCCGTTGACGGCGTACTGGCGCGCGGGGAACGTGACGTTGCGCCCGCCGCCGGTGCGACGCTCCCAGATCGAGAAGCCAATCAGCTTGAGCCCCTCGAGCGGCCCCTCGTTGAAATGCAGCTCGGCGTCCGCCAGCTTGCCTGGCGGGTTTCCGCGGTCGTTCGGGGTGATGATGACGGTCATGCGGCACTCCTCCTCAGTGAGCCGCTCGCATTCGAGCGGCTGCGTCTCTTCCGACGGACGCAATCCGTGAGATCAAGCGAAGTGCCGCTAGCAGGACGACGGGGGCGTGGGCGGAAGCTCTGGTCGAAACAGGAGTTAACGAACGGGCATCGACGCGCCGACTTGACGGCGGTGCGATTGGCGTGCAACGCGGCAACGCCGGTTGCCGGCGCCGACGACGAAGTCCGCCTGAAGGCGGACAACTACAGGGAATTGAAATGCTCTAGAGCGTTTTCCAGGTCGATGTAGTGTCCGCCTTCAGGCGGACCCACGCCCGGTCCGGCTGAAGCCGAACACTACATTGAAATGAAAATCGCTCTAGTCGCCCATGATCAGCACCTGCGCGAGCGCGAGCTTCTCGGCGTGCGTGATCGTCAGCAGCGCCGAACGCCCGCCCATCGCCTCGAATCGGCGCGCGGCGCCGCCATGGAACTTCAGTTGCGGCGGCCCGCCACGGCGGATCACTTCAACGTCGCGCCACAGCACGCCCTGCGAGTGGCCGGTGCCGAGCGCCTTCATCGCCGCCTCCTTGGACGCAAAACGCCCGGCCAGATGAATCGCCGGCTCCCGCCGCCTGGTGCAGTAGGCCACCTCGCCGTCGGTGAAGATGCGGCGCAGGAAGCGGTCGCCATAGCGCTCGAGCGTATCGGCGATGCGTTCGATGTCGGTGGCGTCGAGGCCGAGGCCGATGATATTTGGCATGATTGTCGGGATGCTCCCCAAGCCTAACGATGGCTTCGCCTGGCTGCAACTGGACGAAGGGCCGGCGCTGGTCTGCCGGGCGCTCGAGCCGGTGGCGCCGCACCTCTTCACCACCCGGCCGTGGCCGCTCGGCAGCGCCGACGGCAACCGCGACGCCGCCTGGGCCGACGTGGCGCGGGCGCTCGGCGCGGACGCGGCGCACCTCGAACGCGCCCATCAAGTCCACGGCGCCTCGGTCATCGTCCGCCGCGCCGGCGATCCACCGCGCGGCGATGCGCCGCTTGTGCACGCCGACATCCTCGTCTCCGACGACCCGGCGACGGTCCTGTCGATTCAGACCGCCGACTGCGTGCCGCTGCTGATCGCCGATCGGCGCACCGGCGCGGTCGCGGCGGCGCACGCCGGCTGGCGCGGCCTCGCGGCGCGCGTGCCCGCGCTGGCGGTGCAGGCGCTCGAGAGGGAATTCGGCAGCCGGCCGGAGGATCTGGTGGCGGCGATCGGCCCGTCGATCAGCGGCCCCCGCTACGAGGTCGGCGCCGAAGTGCGCGCTCAGTTCGAGCGGAACGGGTTTTCAACTGCGGAGCGCGATCGCTGGTTCGCTCCCGCGGCGCGGCCGGACCACTATTTCTTCGACGGCTGGGCGTCGGCGCGCGATCAGCTCCGCGCGGCGCGACTGGCCGGCGACCAGATTCATCTCGCCGGCCTGTGCACCGCCAGCTTCCCCGATCTTTTGTGCTCGTATCGCCGCGACGGCAAGGCGGCCGGCCGGATCGCGGCGGCGATCAGGGCTTTGCCGCGCCGTCCATAGCCGCGTTCGCGAGCCGGTCGGCATGGGCGTTCTTCGCGCGCCCGACGTGCTCGAAGCGCACGTCGCCGAGCTCGTGCACGAGCAGCCGCGCCTTCGCGTGCAGCGGCTGGAGGCCGGCGTTCTTCACCTTGTAGTTGCCGAGCATCTGCTGCACGAGCAGCAGCGAGTCGGATCGCACGAGCAACTGGCGGATGTCGTGGCCGCGCGCCCATTCGAGCGCCGCGATCAACCCGGAATACTCGGCGACGTTGTTGGTGGCGACGCCAATCGATCGGGCGAATTCCTCGACCAGCTCGCCGTCCGGCCGCTCGATGCGGACGCCGTAGCCGGCGGGCCCGGGGTTGCCGCGCGCGCCGCCGTCGATGTAGGCGACGATCGATTCGGGAGAAGAAGCCGCGTCGAATGGCAGCGCCGGGTGCGGCGCCTCGCCCTCGGGCCGCCCCCCGGCCTGCCCTGAGCCGCGTCGAAGGGCCTGCCCTGAGCTCCGTCGAAGGGTCACGACGGCTGCGGCGAGGCGTCGGACGCCGCCGGGGCGGGCGCGGCCGCGAAGTAGAGGACGCGGTTGCAGCTGTCGCACTGGGTGATCGCGTCGTTGCGGCGCACGGTATTGAACACCTGCGGCCGCAGCCGGACGTGGCAGATGGTGCAGATGCCGTCTTTCGCCTCGGCGACGGCGATGCCGTTGCGCTTCTTCGCCACCTGCTCGAATATCGCGAGCACCGCCTTGTCGAGCGCGGCGACCAGCTGGGCCCGCTCGCCGGCGATGCGATCGACCGACGCCTGGAGCTCGGCATGCTGCGCGGTCATCGCCTTGCGATCGGCGTCGGCCGCCTTCTGCTCGGCCGCGAGGTCGGCTTCCGCCTTTTTCAGCGCCGTCGTCAGCTCGTCGGCCTCGAGCATCCGCTCGAGCACCTTGTCCTCGAGCGTCTTGATCTCGCCCTGGGCGTAGCCGATCTCCTTCTGCACCGCGTGGTACTCGACGTTGGTCTTCACCGCCATCGCCGTCTCGCGGAACTTGGAGAGGCGGCTCTGATGCATCGCGACGTCTTTCTCGATCTCGCGCCGCGCCGCCTGGTTCGCGGCGACGGCGTCCTTGGCCGCGGCGACGCGCTGGCGCGCGGACTCGAGGCGCGCCTCGAGCAGCTTGGCGTGCTCCGGCTCGTCGGCAAGCTTGCGGCGCGCGGCGTCCGCGGTGGAGTCGAGGCGCTGAAGAGCGATGAGGCGTTCGAGGTCCGGGTGCATCAGGTCCGTTTCAGGCGAAAAAAAAGGCCCCGCCGAGGCGGAGCCTGAATTCTACACGGTTCAGTTGGCCAACCTTTGTGTGAGGCGTCGCGCCCTCGCGCGGGATGGCGCGCCGCAGCTGACCGACGATCTCGGAGGCGTGAAGCTTAACAGCCGTCCGCCTTCGCGGCTGCGCCGCTTCGGCGCGACACCTTCGCGTGGGCTTGCAGGTCCGATGAGCGATCCGCCTTCGCGTGGGCTTGCCGGTCCGATGAGCGGTCCGCCTTCGCGGCTGCGCCGCTTCGGCGCGACACCTTCGCGTGGGCTTGCCGCGCCGAAGCTCACGCTCGCCTGTGGGCGAAGGCTTGCCACCCGTAGCTCGCTCAGAGGATCGCTCGCCCACCTTCGCGGCTTCGCCGCTACGGTGGGCACCCTTCGCGTGACACGCGAGCGAAGGGTGGTGGGCCCACCAGGATTCGAACCTGGAACGGGCCGGTTATGAGCCGGCGGCTCTAACCGTTGAGCTATGGGCCCGTTCGTGAGTATGACCGAAGAAGTCAGAAGTCGAAAGCCCGAGGCCCGGACGCGAGCGTTCATCAAGACGTCCGCCCCTCGAGGAACGCCCGCAGCTTGCGGCTGCGCGACGGATGCCGCAGCTTGCGCAGCGCCTTGGCTTCGATCTGCCGGATGCGCTCGCGCGTCACCGCGAAGCTCTGTCCCACTTCCTCGAGCGTGTGCTCGCTGCCGTCGCCGACGCCGAAGCGCATCTTGATCACCTTCTCCTCGCGCGGCGTCAGCGTCTTCAGCACCGACTCGGTCTGCTCCTTGAGATTGAGGTTGATCACCGCCTCGGCCGGCGACACCACCTGCCGATCCTCGATGAAGTCGCCGAGATGCGAATCTTCCTCTTCGCCGATCGGCGTCTCGAGCGAGATCGGCTCCTGCGCGATCTTCAGCACCTTGCGGACCTTCGACACCGGGATGTCCATCCGCTTGGCGATCTCTTCCGAGGTCGGCTCGCGCCCGAGCTCCTGCACCAGCGCCCGCGAGGTGCGAATCAGCTTGTTGATCGTCTCGATCATATGGACCGGGATGCGGATGGTCCGCGCCTGGTCGGCAATCGCGCGGGTGATCGCCTGGCGGATCCACCAGGTCGCGTAGGTCGAGAACTTGTAGCCGCGGCGGTACTCGAACTTGTCGACCGCCTTCATCAGGCCGATGTTGCCTTCCTGAATCAGGTCGAGGAACTGCAGCCCGCGGTTGGTGTACTTCTTCGCGATCGACACGACCAGGCGCAGGTTGGCTTCGACCAGCTCCTTCTTCGCCTGCTCGGCCTGGTACTCGCCGCGGAGGATGACGTCGAGCGTCTGCTTCAGCTCGTCCGGCGACTGCTCGAGGCTGTCGGTCAACGACTTGATCCGCAGCTTCAGATCCTTGATCTGCCGCTGGATGTTCTTCTTGTCGTCTTCCTTCAGCTTGAACTTCTTGTTCTTCGGATTGAGCTGCCGGTCGTAGGCGTCGACCTCGCGCTGCACCGCCTTGACGCTCTCGACCGCGTCCTTCATCGCCTCGATCAGGCGCCGCTTCACCGCCTCGGTGAACTCGATCTTGCGGATGTACTGCGACAGCTCGACCTGCGCCCGCATCGTCTGCCACTTGCACTTGCGGTACTTCTTCTTGTCGCGGCTGGTCGCGCCCTTTGGCGTCTCGGCGAGCTTCTCGTCGAGCTTTTCGTAGACCGCGCGCGCCTTGCGGACGTTGTCGATCTGCTTCTGCACCTGCTTCGAGCGCTCGACGATGCGCTCGTCGGTGATCTCTTCGTCGTTGAAGATCACGAGCTCGCGGATGGTGCGCTCGCCGGCGTGGAGCTGGTCGCCGAGCTCGATCACCTTCTTGGCGATGATCGGGGTGCGCGAGATCGACTTGATGACGGCGAGCTTGCCGCGCTCGATGCGGCGCGCAATCTCGACTTCGCCTTCGCGGGTGAGCAGCGGCACCGTGCCCATCTCGCGCAGGTACATGCGGACGGGATCGTTGGTCTTGTCCAGCGCACCGGGCGTGAGGTCGAGCTCGAGCTCCTCGGCCCCTTCCGAGGTCCGATCGATCGGCTTGACGTCGTCGCGCAGGTATTTCTGGTCGGAGTCGATGACCTCGATGCCGGCGCTGCCGAACGTATTGAACAGATCGTCGAGCTCGTCGGAGGATGTAATCTCGGACGGCAGGAGCTCGTTGACCTCGTCGTAGAGAAGGTAACCCTTCTCCTTTCCGATGTTTATGAGCTGCCGGACCTCGTCGTACTTCTCTTCGATCGAGAGGTGCTGCCCCCCGGCTACGTCAGTTCCTCGATGCGGTGCAGTAGGTTTTTTTTCCGCTGCCATAAGGTGTCTATCTCTTGTCCGTATTTAGTGGCGCCAAGTTGCTGTAATCGGTCGATTTCGCGTTGAATCGCCGCTCGTTCCCGTTCCCATCTGAGCCGTTTGATCGCGCGGACGCAGCCCGCAGGCGGGGCTGTTGAGATAGGGGTGGCGGCGATGCTTGTGACGAGCTGGGCGTTCACCGTACTTAGACGCTGCAAAAGGGCTGATGGTAAGAAGTCGGACGGCTCTTTTTGCAGGCTTCGCGCCATCTCCAGGATGTCTCGCCCTGCGAGCTCGTCGAGATCCTCGGGCTCGAGTTCGGCCAGCGCCTCGAGCGCCTCTTCCGTATTGTGGATCAAACTCCAGATTAAGGCCCGTTCTGATGGTTTCAGCTGACCGGTCGCCGGCAGCTCCCGGTCGGTGACGGCGGTCTTCTTCTGGACCGCCGCCTTACGAATCTCGGCGCGGACGACGTCCTCGGTAATCCGGGCTTTGTGGGCAATCCGATCCCCAAACTGGTCGCGGGCGGCCGCCTCGGGAATCCGAGCCGCGACCGCCAGCATCCTGCCGAGGAACTGCCGGCGCCCCTCGTCCTGCCTGAAATCGACCCCTTCGGCCGCCTGGTCGAGCAGATATTCCAGGTACGGACGCGACGTGCGCAGTTTGGCACGGTACGCGTCGCCGCCGTGCCGGCGGATGAATGTATCAGGATCGTCGCCTTTGTCGAGCACGACGACGTTGACCTCGAACCCTTCGGCGACCAGGAGCTCGCACGATCGGGCGGCAGCCCCGAGGCCCGCGGCATCGGGATCGAAACTCAGGACGACCTTGGACGTGAACCGCCGGAGCAGCTGCACCTGCTGCTGCGTCAGCGCGGTGCCGCAGGAGGCGACCGCGGGCGCGGCCTGCGACTGAAAAAGCTGTGCAAAGTCGAAATAACCCTCGACGAGCACCGCGAACCCGGCCTTCCGGATCTGCGCCTTCGTCAGGTTGAGGCCGTAGAGCGTCCGGCTCTTGGTGTAAATCGGGGTTTCGGGCGAGTTCACGTACTTCGCGCCGCCCTGGTTGGCCTCCATCTGCCTGCCGCCGAACGCAATCACCGATCCGGCGTCGCGGCAGATCGGCACCATCAGGCGGTTGCGGAACCGATCGATCGTCTCGCCGCTCTCGAGCTGGACGAGCAGGCCGCTCTGCACCAGGAGCGGCAATGAAAACCCCTGCGCGAGGAGCCGCGCCTTGAGCCCGTCGCGGGTTGGCGGCGCGTAGCCGAGGCCGAGCTGCTCGATGGTTTCCGCCGTGATGCCGCGCTCGGCCAGTTGTCCGCGCGCGCGGCCGCCGGCGGGCGCCGCCAGCCCGTCGCGGAAATACTGCGCCGCGATCTCGTGCACCTTCAGCAGCGACTCCCTGAACGCCGCGTCGCGTCGCGCATCGTCGGAGGTGTTTTCGGTCTCCGGCAGCGACAGCCCGACCTTCTGCGCCAGCATGCGCACCGCTTCCTGGAAACCGACCTTCTCCTGGAGCTCGACGAACTTGATGACGTCGCCGCCGACGCCGCAGCCGAAGCAGTGGAAGAACCCCTTGTCGGGATGCACGTGGAACGACGGCGTCTTCTCGGAGTGGAACGGGCAGTTCCCCTTGTACGACGTCCCGGCCCGCTTCAGCGGGACATGCTCCTGCACGATCTGCAGGATGTTCGCCTGCGTGCGGAGGTCGTCGATGAACTGCTGCGGGAAGAGGCCCATAATGTCGTGTCTCCGCCCTACTCTTTCAACTCCACCACGGTGACGCCGCCGCCCCCCTGCTCGGGCGGTGCGGTTGCGAATCGAGCGACCAGCGGGTGCTGCTGCAGGAATCCGGTCAGCGCGCGCTTCAGCTGGCCGGTGCCGTAGCCGTGAATCAGGCGGATGACGCGCTGATCGCTCAGGAGCGACTCGTCGAGAAACCGTTCGGCCCGCGTGATCGCTTCGTCGACCGAGCAGCCGATGACATTCAGATCGGAGGCCGCGGTTTCGCGCGGCTGCAGTTCGACGTTCACCCGTACGCGCGCCGCCGGCGGCGTGGTGCGGGCCGCCGCCGATGAGATGACCCGCAGGTCGCGGACGCTCGCGCGCATCCGCTTGCCGCGCACGTCGAGCTCGGCGGTGCCGTCGTGCACCGAGGTGACCAGCGCTTCGAGGCCGAGGCCGCCGACGATCACGCGGTCGCCGACGGCGACCGCGGTCGACATTGCGGATTGCGGATTGCGGATTGCGGATTGATTGGGGGATTGGGGATTGTCTTCCGCGTCGCCGCTGAGCACGCGGCTGGCGACCGCATCGACCGCCGCCTTGGCGTCGCTGCGCACCGTGCCGGTTTCGCCGGTCGAGACCAGGCGCGGCGCGTTGGCCATCGCCGCCGCTTTGGCTTTGAGATCGGCGACGACCTGATCGATCTCGCGCCGCGCGTTGCGCACCTCTTTCTCGAGCTCCTCGCTCAGCCGACGGCGCGCCGCCTCTTCGCGCTGGCGGAGCGCCTCTTCGCGCTGGTGCAGGCGCGCGTCGGCCTCGCGCAGCGTCTCGCGCTCTTTCGAGGCCAGGCGCTGGTCGTGCTCGAGCGCGCGCATGTCGCGGTCGATCTTCGCCAGGTGCTCGGCGAGCTGCGCTTCGCGCGCCGAAAGGTTCTCGCGCGCCGCGGCGACCACCGACGGATTGAGGCCGAGGCGTCCGGCGATCTCGAGCGCCAGGCTTCGGCCCGGGCTGCCGTAGAGCAGCTGATAGGTCGGCGCGAAGGTTTCGGTGTCGAACCCGAACGCCGCGCTGGCGACGCCTTCGGTCGTCGAGGCGTAGGTCTTGAGCGCGTCGTAGTGGCTGGTCGCAATCAGCGTCGCGCCGCGCTTCTTGAAGTGATCGACGATCGCCACGCCGAGCGCCCCGCCCTCGATCGGATCGGTGCCCGATCCGACCTCGTCGAGCAGCACCAGCGCCGGCGTCGCGAGCCCGCGGTCCATCGACGCGATGTTGGTGATGTGCGCCGAGAAGGTGCTCAGGCTCGCTTCGATCGACTGCTCGTCGCCGATGTCGGCGAAGAGCGATCGGAAGACCGGCAGCCTCGATCCTTCGGCGGCCGGGATGCGCAGCCCCGCCTGTGCCATCACCGCGAGCAGCCCCGCGGTCTTGAGCGCGACGGTCTTGCCGCCGGTATTCGGCCCGGTAATCAGCAGGATCGTCGCCGGCGGGATCACCTTGATCGTCACCGGCACCGGGCTCTTGAGCAGCGGGTGCCGCGCCGCCTGCAGCTCGAACGCGCCGTCGGTCGTGAGCACCGGCTCGATGCCGTCGATCGAGTTCGAGAAGCGCGCCCGCGCCTGCAGCACGTCGAGCTCGGTCGCCGCCTCGATCGTCCGCTGCATGTCGCCCGCGCGCTGGCGGAACGCGTCGGTCAGTGCCAGCAGGATGCGGCGCACTTCCTCCGCCTCCTGCTCCTCCAGCGCGACGATGTCGTTGTTGATCTCGACCGTGCTGAGCGGCTCGAGAAAGAGGCTGGCGCCGCTGGTCGACGTGCCGTGGACGATGCCGGGGATGCCGCTGCGATGCTCGGCCTTCACCACCAGCACGTAGCGGCCGTTGCGCTCGGTGACGACCTGATCCTGCAGGTACTTCGCCGTTTCCTTGCCGCGCAGGTACGACTCGAGCGTGCTGCGCAGGCGCGAGCGCTGCTTGCGCAGCCGGTCGCGGATGATCTTCAGCTCGGGGCTGGCGTTGTCGACGACCTCGCCGGACGGCTCGATCTTCTCGCGCGTGTGCGCCGTCTCGGTCCGGAAGGAGGCCGCGCCGCCGCTGGCCGCCTCGAGCAGCGGGAACGATCCGGGCGCGCGGCGGATGCCGGCGCGCGATTCGTCGATCGAATCGAGGAAGTTGGCGAGCGCGAGCAGCCGCAGCGCCTCGAGCGCCCGCCCTTCAACCGCGAGCGCGGTGAGGATCTGGGGCAGATCGCCGGTCGCGCGGAGCGGGAAGACGCCGTGCGCGTCGATGTAACGGGTTGTCTCGGTGGTGGCCGCGAGCAGCTGAGCGACCATCCGGGCGTCGGTCGACGGCTGCAGCCGGTCGAGCCGCTCCGCGCCCATCGGCGTCAGCGCAAAGTCCGCGACCGCCTCGACGATCCGATCGAATTCGAGCGCACGCAGGGCACTGGGCTGCATCGGGGGAACTGTCGACTATATCAGGGAGTAGGGGGTAGGGAGTGGGGAGTAGCGCGGTCCGCTTCGCTGCTGACTGATCCCTGCACTCTGCCAGACCTGATCCCTTCTCTCTACTCCCCGGGACAACTACTCCCTACTCCCTACTCCCTCACCCCTGCTCCCTCACAGGTGGTTGATGAGCGAGGCTGTCGCAGCAGCGCCGAAGCCGTTGTCGATGTTCACGACCGACACGCCGGACGCGCAGCTGTTCAGCATGCCGAGCAGCGCGGCGAGGCCGCCGAAGCTCGCGCCGTAGCCGATGCTGGTCGGGACGGCGATCACCGGCACGTCCACCAGCCCCGAAATCACGCTCGGCAGGGCCCCCTCCATGCCGGCGACGACGATGATGACGCGCGCCGACGCGAGCCGCGCCCGCTCGCCGAGCAGGCGATGGATGCCGGCGACGCCAACGTCGTAGAGCCGGCAGACGTCGTTCCCCATGAGCTCCGCCGTCCGCGCCGCTTCCTCGGCGACGCCGAGATCGGATGTGCCCGCCGCGGCGACGACGATCGTCCCCTTGCCCGGGGTGACGTCGTTCTGACGAAAGGTGATGAGCGCCGCATCGGCGTAATACGTTGCGCCGGGCACGACGGCGCGCACTTCGTCGAATGCCGCCGCGCTGGCGCGCGTCACCAGCAGCGTGGAACCGCGATTGACGATGCCGGCCGCGATGGCGGCGATATGGGCAGGCGTTTTGCCTAAGCCGAGGATGACTTCGGGAAACCCGTGGCGAAGGGAGCGATGGTGATCGACGCGCGCGAATCCCAAATCCTCGAACGGCTGGGCCCGCAGCGCATCGAGCAGCTGCGCTTTGGCGGTGGCCGTGTCGACCTCGCCGCTGGCGACGCGATCGAGCAGATTCTGAAGTTCCTGGTTTGACGTCATTCAGACCCAACAGTAATATAAGTTATTGTGCCCGTAGAACATGACGCCTGTTGAGACGTTCACGCTCGCCGCATATTTCTTCGTCCTGATCGTCCTCGCCATCTACGGGTGGCACCGTTATTACCTGGTGTACCTCTACATGAGCAACCGGGACAAGGTGCCGACCCCCGGTCCGCCGCTCGATCCCGTTCCGGTCGTCACCATCCAGCTGCCGCTTTACAACGAGATGTATGTCGCCGATCGGCTGATCAGCGCCGTCTGCCGCATCGACTACCCGCGCGAGCAGCTCGAGATTCAGGTGCTGGACGATTCGACCGACGAAACGCAGAGCATTGCGGAACTGGCGGTGCGCCGGTTCGCGGCGCAGGGCATCGACATCAAGTACTACCACCGCGCCGATCGCACCGGCTACAAGGCGGGCGCGCTCGAGGCCGGGTTGAAGGTGGCCCGCGGCGAGTTCGTCGGCATCTTCGACGCCGACTTCATGCCCACCGCGGACTTCCTCACCAGCCTGATGCCGCACTTCCGCAATCCGAAGGTCGGGATGGTGCAGGCGCGCTGGGGGCACATCAACCAGGACTACTCGCTGCTGACGAAGATCCAGGCGATCCTGCTCGACGGTCACTTCATCCTCGAGCACGGCGGCCGCAACCGCGGCGGGCGCTTCTTCAACTTCAACGGCACCGCCGGCGTCTGGCGCCGCACCGCGATCGACGATGCCGGCGGCTGGCAGCACGACACGCTCACCGAGGATCTCGATCTCAGCTACCGCGCGCAGCTGCGCGGCTGGCAGTTCGTGTTCGTGCCCGGCGTGATCGCCCCGGCGGAAGTGCCGGTGGAGATGAACGCCTTCAAGTCGCAGCAGCACCGCTGGGCGAAGGGCTCGATCCAGACCTGCCGCAAGCTGCTGCCGCGCATCCTGCGGTCGAACCTGCCGGCCGGCGTCAAGGCCGAGGCGTTCTTCCACCTGACGGCGAACTTCAACTACATCCTGATGTGCATCCTCAGCGTGTTGATGTTCCCGTCGATGGTGATCCGCTACAACATGGGCTGGTACGAGATGATCCTCATCGACGTGCCGCTCTTCTTCGCCGCCACCTTCTCGTTCTGCAACTTCTACATGGTGTGTCAGCGCGAGCTGCACCGCGACTGGATCGCGCGGCTCAAGTACGTGCCGTTCCTGATGTCGGTCGGCATCGGCCTGTCGGTCAACAACACCCGCGCGGTCATCGAGGCGCTCTTCAACAGCCAGAGCGAGTTCACGCGCACGCCGAAGTACCACATCGAGGGCGACGCCGACGAGTGGGTCGGCAAGAAGTACCGCCAGACGGTGGCGGTGCAGCCGCTCTGCGAGCTCGCGCTCGGCCTCTATTTCACCGCCACCGTCTTCTACGCGCTCGCGCAGGGCATCTACGCGACGGTGCCATTCCTGGTGCTCTTCCAGGTCGGGTTCCTCTATACCGGGCTGCTCTCGATCGTCCAGCAGTACGCCGGTGCCGAAGTCGTCGCCGCGGGGCTGCAGCCCGGCCGCCAGGGCTCCTGATCAGGGTTTAGGGGTCCGGGATAGGCACGGATCAGGGACCAGTCATGGCCTCGTCTAAAGTCGCCGTCATCCGCGTCACCCCGGGCACGATCCTCCCCGACATCGATCGGCTGGTCGACCTCGCCGGCGTATCGGACGCGCTCGCGCGCGGCAAGACGACCATCCTCAAGGACAACATCTCCTGGCACTTTCCGTTTCCGGCGGCGAACACCACGCCGTGGCAGCTCGAGGGGACGATCCTCGCGCTCGCGCGGCGCGGCTTCACCAACCAGGTCTGCGTCCAGAACAAGACGGTCGTCACCAACGCCTTCAAGGGCGAGGATCTCAACCACTACGTCCCGATCTTCAAGCGCTACGAGATTCCGGTCCTCTACAACTTTAAGCCCGAGGACATGGCCTGGGTGAACTACGCGCCGAAGGCGCGCATGCGGGTGCTCAACCGCATCTACCCGGAAGGCATCCAGGTGCCGGAATACTTCTTCGGCAAGAACATCGTCCACCTGCCGACGACCAAGTGCCACATCTACACCACCACCACCGGCGCGATGAAGAACGCGTTCGGCGGCCTCCTGAACACGCGCCGCCACTACACGCACTCGTGGATTCACGAGACCCTGGTCGACCTGCTGCACATCCAGAAGGAAATTCACTCGGGCCTGTTCGCGATCATGGACGGCACCACCGCCGGCAACGGCCCCGGGCCGCGGACGATGTATCCGGTGGTGAAGAACGTGATGCTCGCGTCAGCCGACCAGGTGGCGATTGACGCGGTCGCGGCGAAGATGATGGGGTTCGATCCGCTGTCGATCGACTACATCCGCCTCGCGCACGAGGACAAGCTCGGCGTCGGCGATCCGCGGCAGATCGAGATCACCGGCGATGTCGACGCGGCGAACGAGAACTGGAATTTCCACGTCGGCAAGAACCTGGTGCGGATCGGCGGCGGCGATCTGATCTGGTTCGGCCCGCTCAAGCGGTTCCAGAAACTGTTCTTTCACACCCCGCTCGTCAACGGCTTCATCCTTGCCAGCGACGTCTACCACGATTTCTACCGCTGGCCGCTCGTCGACCGCCGCGTGTTCGAGCGCTGGGCGGAAACGACCGAGTGGGGGCAGATGTTCCTGCGCTACGCCGAGCTCGGGCCGCAGGCCGCGCCCGACGCGCTGATGCAGGGTCGCGCGCCGATCGAGACCACCGTGCCGCTCTCGTCACGGATTCACTGACGATAGATCAGCGCGGCCTGCCAATCATCACGACGGTCGGCTGCTTGGTGGCTTCGTCCTTGTCGACGACGCGCTTGGGGCTCTGCGCCGGCCTCGCGGTCGCCACGACCATGCCGAACCCGTCCGGAAAGCGCACCGACGCGGTCAGCCGCGCCGCTTCGCCGGCAGCGATGCGGGGAAACCAGTCGCGCCGGATCTCCTCGTTCGGGCAGCATGGACCGACCAGGATGTTGACGTGGACGCGATCGACCGAGCGCTTGCCCTTGTTCGAGACCTCGATCGTGATCTTGACGATGTCGCCGGGCTGCGGCGTCTCCGGGCTCCAGCTGATCGTGGTTTGCAAATCGCTCGGCGGCCAGTCCTTGCGTGGAACGCGCAGCGAGGCGTCGAGTTCGCCGAGCGACGGGACGGCAAGCGTGTTGTCAGGCTGCCCGCCGCCGTGGGCCGCGACATAGACGTCGTAGAGGTAGGCCGGCCTCTCCTCCCACCTGGCCCGCCCGGGCGATGACCAGACGAACTCGCCGGTGGCAACGATGACGTGCGCCGTCCGTTCGAGATCGATCGGGATTTCGATGTCGACGCACAACAGCGGACCGGGGCCGGGGATCTCGGATTCTCGATCGTCGCACATGGTCGTGCCCCAGTCGGCGAAGCTGGCGCGCGCAACCGCGAGGTGTGCCGCAACGGTCGTGAGGAGCCAGTGATCGAGCGGGACTGGCGGCAGCGCGGGGTCGAGCCCGGAGGCGGGCATGCCGCGGACGTTCCGCGTCACCGAAGCCTGCGTCCTCAGGTTCGGGCCGTAGGTTGGCTGCGGCTTCGGAGGCCGCGGCGGCTCCTGCGCCGACGCGATCGGCGACAGCCCGACGATCACGGCTGTCAGCGTACTTACGAAGATCGCGCGAACCTTGGGGATTGATCGCATGGATAAAGGACTTAGACCCCGCTCTCACCGTGAAGGCGCAACAAGCGTGCCCCGCCGGACTGCGACTGACGGCTGCTTCAGGGTTCCGCACCGAGGTCAAAGCGCGTAGACTCGCCGGTCGAGCCGATCGCTCAGGGAGGACGCCATGAACTACGCTCGCCTCGCCGCCGCTGCCGCGGCCGCCTGGATCGTCGACGGTCTCTACGGGTTTGTCGTCTACGGGAACCTGATGGCGGACGAGTTCGCGCAGTACCCGGGGGTGTTCCGCCCGCTTGAAGCGATGAACGCGAAGATGCCGTTTCTCTTCGCTGGCCTGCTGCTCGCCATGCTCGTCGCCGCCTACATCTACGCGAAAGGCTACGAGGGCGGCGCCGGGTTTCCCGAGGGCGCGCGCTTCGGTGTCTGCATCGGGGTGTTCGTCGCCGGGTTGACGATCGGCAACTACGCCGTCTTCAACATCGGCAGCCGGCTCGCGTTCGCGATGATCGTCGCCGCGCTGGTCGAGTGGACGATCGTCGGCACCGTCATCGGCCTCGTGTATCGTCCCGCTCCGTCGGCGTCCCGCCGCGCCGCGGGAGTATGATCGACGTGTTATGACTACGGCTTCGAAGCCCAAGGCTGGACTGGAAGATACCGTCGCGACCTCGTCCGCGATCTGCTACCTCGACGGCGACCGCGGCGTGCTCGCGTACTGCGGCTACGACATCCACGATCTCGCGCGGCACGCCACCTTCGAGGAGGTCTGCTTCCTCTTGTGGCACCGCCGCCTGCCGTCGCGCGCCGAGCTCGGCGACCTGCAGTCGCAGCTGATCGCCGCGCGTCCGCTTCCCGAGCCGGTCGTCCGGCTGATGCGCGCGCTGCCGCCGGGCAACACCATGGACGCGCTGCGGACGCTGACCTCGGCGCTCAGCCACTACGACGCCGATGCCGACCAGAACACGCCGCAGGCCAATTACGCGAAAGCGGTGCGGCTCACCGCGCAGATCGCGTCGCTGGTGGCGACGATGGGGCGGCTCGAGAAGGGCGGTGGCCCGATCCAGCCCGACCCGGTGCTGAGCCACGCCGCGAACTTCCTCTACATGCTCACCGGCGAACGGCCGAGCGCGCTCGCGACCCGCGCCTTCGACGTCGCGCTGATTCTGCACGCCGACCACGAGCTGAATGCGTCGACGTTCGCCGCCCGCGTCGCGGCTGCGACGCTCACCGACATCCACTCGGCGATCGTCGGCGCGATCGGCGCGCTCAAGGGCCCGCTGCACGGCGGCGCCAACGCGGACGTGATGCGCCTGCTGCTCGAGATCGGCGCCGACGCGCCGCTGGAGAAGGCGGAAGAAGTCGTCCGCGCGAAGCTCGCGCGCAAGGAAAAGATCCCCGGCTTCGGCCACCGCGTCTATCACACCGAGGATCCGCGGGCGACGCACCTGCGGGAGATGTCGCGCGATCTCGGCCAGCGGGCAGGGCAGCCGATCTGGTACGAGATGTCGCAGCGGATCGAGGCGCTGGTCAAGGGCGAGAAGAAGCTGAACCCGAACGTCGACTTCTACTCGGCGTCCACCTACCACGCGCTCGGCATCGACATCGATCTGTTCACGCCGATCTTCGCCGTCAGCCGCGTGTCGGGGTGGACGGCGCACGTGCTCGAGCAGTACGCGAACAACCGCCTGATTCGCCCGCGCGCCGAGTACATCGGCCCCGAGTACCCACAGCGCTACCAGCCGCTCGAAGCGCGCTGACACGACGGTCAACGCCGCGCTCGCAGAGCACGCGGAAAATCTTGTTCTCCGCGAGTTCTGCGTTGATCGTCGTGTCAGGCACTTGACTCCGGCGGACAGCCGTTCCTATAGTCCGCCATGCCTCGCATCCTGCTTCGTCTCCTCGTGGCCGGCGCTGCCGTCTGCGCGCTCGCCTTCCCCTCCGTTGCAACTGCAGACATCACCCGTTTCGACCTGTCCGGAATCGTCACGGATGGGACGGGCGGCGTCCTTCCCGGCGTCACGGTTTCGCTGAAGAACGCCGACACCGGCTTCACCCGCTCCACGGTGACCGACGACGCCGGGCGCTACTCGTTCAACGCGCTGCCGCCGACCGGCAAGTGGACGCTGACCGCGGAGCTGCCCGGTTTCGGGACGCAGAACCGCGAAGGGCTCGAGTTCCAGGCCAACACCCGGCCCGAGATCAACTTCCAGCTCAACGTCGGCGGCGTCCAGGAGTCGATCACCGTTGCCGCCGCATCGCCGCTCGTGCGCACGCGGGAAAGCGAGCTCTCGTCGATCCTCGACGCCAAGCAGGTGGACGCGCTGCCGACCAACGGCCGCAACTTCCTTTCGCTGCTGCAGACCTCGGGCAGCGTCGTGCCGACCGGCGGCGGCAGCGCCAACCTGTCGGTGAACGGGCAGGGGACGCGCATGGCCAACTTCGTCGCCGACGGCGTGTCGATGACCGGCCGCGAGATCCGCACCGTCAACGGCGAGTTCGGCGGCGGCAACGGCCTCTCGCTCGACGTCGTCAAGGAGCTGCAGGTCATCACCAACGGCTTCAAGGCGGAGACCGGCCAGACCGGCGCCGGGACGATCAGCATCGTCACCAAAAGCGGGACGAACACGATCGCGGGCAGCGCCTACGGCTTCTGGCGGCCGTCGGCGTGGGTCGCCGCCAACCTCCTGACCGGCGCGAAGACCACCCAGAAGCGGCGGCAGTTCGGCGGCACGCTCGGCGGCCCGCTGAAGCGAGACGTGATGCACTACTTCGTCAACTACGAGGACACCGACATCGACGATGCGGTGGTGGTGACCTCGGTGCTGGCGCCGGGGACCTTCGCGGCGCCGCAGCGGCAGCAGCAGGGCTTCTTCAAGTTGAACAACCGCTTCAGCGATCGCACCACCTTCGACGCGCGCTACAGCTTCAACCGGAACAAGCAGGAAGCGCAGGGCGTCGGCGGGCTGAATACGTTCGAGCGCCGTTCGAACACCGAGGGGCGCACCGACGCGTTCGTCACCTCGCTGCTCAGCAACTTCGGCTCGAACAAAGTGAACGAGGCCCGGTTCCGCTATACCTTCGACGTCGTCGACTTCTATTCGCCGCTGACCGCGTCGAGCGGCGCCGCGTCGCGCACGCCCGACTTCAGCAGCGCGCCGGTGACGGTGACCTACACCGGCCTCGGCAACCTCGGGACCAATCCGGGATTTCCGCAGAACCTGGTCGAGAAGCGGGCGCAGTGGGTCGATCACTTCTCGATCGTGAAGGGCGCGCACCAGTTCAAGACCGGCGTCGACGTGATTGGCTCCTGGCGCTTCGTGACGTTCTTCAACAACTTTCCGGGCACCTACACGTTCGCGCAGGGCGTGAAGACGCCGTTCAACGCCAGCGATCCCGCAACCTTCCCGTTTCAGTACACGCAGAACTTCGGCGGCTCCGGCCTGAACTTCAAGGACGCGATGGCCGGGGTCTTCGTGCAGGACGACTGGGAGGTGCGCCGCGGGCTGACGCTCAACGTCGGCCTGCGCTGGGACCGCGACTCGCTGTTCCAGGGGGACAACAACAACTTCGGGCCGCGCGCCGGCTTCGCGTGGAACGTCACCGGCGACGCGCGGACGGTGGTTCGCGGCAACACCGGGATCTTCTACGACACGCTGGAGTCGTCCGCGATCAACCGCGAGTCGAACACCGGGCCGGTCGGCCAGACGACGATCGATCTGCGGCAGGGCGATCCGCTGTTTCCGACCTTCCCCAACCGCTTCAGCGCATTCCCGAGCGGGTCGACGACGGTCGCGCGCGCGACGGTGTACGTGCCGGTCTTCGAAGGCGAGGACTTCCCGGGCAGCATCGGCGCCAACTTCAAGCGGAAGGCGCCGTATTTCTTCAACACCAACCTCGGCGTCCAGCATGAAGTTGGACGCGACTGGGCGGTCTCGGCCGACTACGCGCGCGTTTATGGCTACGACCTGCTGGTGACGTGGGACATCAACGCGCCGCCGTTCTTCGCGCTCGGGCCGGGGCAGACGCGGACCGCCGCGCAGGCCAACGCGCTGCGGCCGCTCGGCGTGCCGAACCGCACCGGCGGCGACTACGGCATCCCGTTCACCGGATTCCGCAGCCTCTACTTCCAGTTCAACGGCGGGCACACCGAATATCACGCGCTGAAGTTCGGGGCGACCAAGCGGTTCTCGAACCACTATGCCGCGCAGGTGAATTACACCTACGGCCACGCGCGCGGCGATGTCGACAACTTCCGGCTGAACACGGCATTCGTGCCGGGCCTGACGGCGATCGACGGCGATCGCAGCTACCAGTGGGGGCCAAGCGACACCGATGTGCCGCATGTATTCGTCGCCAGCGGCACCTATGAGGCGCCGCTGGGGATCCGCGTCGGCGGCGTGCTGTTCGCGCGGTCAGGCTTCCCGTACACCGGCGTCGTCGGCCTCGACGCGGACGGCGACGGTTTTACCGGCAACGCACCCGGCAATGCGGTCTCGAGCAGCTATGGCGATCGTCCCGCGAGCTTGAGCCGGAATTCGTACAGGCTGCCGTCGAACATCACCCTCGACACCAGCGTCGCCTACGACGTGAAGCTGGTGGGCGCGCAGCGGCTGGAGATCCGGGTCGATGCATTCAACCTGCTGAACCGGAAGAACGTTCAGGCGTTGAACAACATCGTCGGCCTCAACCCGGCTGCGCCGCCGGCATCGTTCGGTACGATTACCGCGGTGCGCGATCAGCGGCAGGGGCAGATCTCGGTGCGCTATCGGTTCTAGAGATCAATGTAGTGTCCGGCTTCAGCCGCACCGTGACACGGTCCGCCTGAAGGCGGACACTACGAATGTTTCGCGTTAGCGGCGCCGTTCAAGAGTCCGGAGGGCGTCGCGTGCGGCGGACACCTGCTGCGCGTACTCGGGCGGTGCGACCTGGACGAACCGCTCGTAGTCGCGGCGCGCCTCGTCGACCCTTCCGAGGTCGAGCGCGGCGCGCGCCGCGCCGAACAGCGCTTCGGCGTAGTCGGGACGGGCAGCCAGGGCGGCGCGGTAGGCGGCCAGCGCTGGCTCCGGCTGTTTCGCGCGCAGGTATCCGGTCGCGAGTTCGTAGTTCGCCTCGGGATACGCGGGATTCCGCGCGAGCGCCTCCTTCAAGTGCATCTGCGCTGCATCCTCGTTGCCGGCACGGCGTTCGATCAGGCCGAGGTTGTAGTACGGCTCGGCGCGCGAGGGCTCGGCCGTGCTCGCGCTCTTGAACGCGCGCCTCGCCGCGTCGGCGTTGCCACGCCGCGCCTCGATCAGGCCAAGCCGGTTCCACGCGTCGGCGTCGCCGTCGGTGAGCTCCACCGCGTCCGCCAGCGCGGCGCGCGCTTCGTCGAGCTTGCCTTCGCGCTCGGCGATCGCCGCGAGGTTGACGAAGACGTCCGGGTGGCGGAACTGCGCCGCGATCGCCCGGCGATATCCCTGGCGTGCGTCGGCGAGGTGGCCGGCGCGGAAGCTGATGTCGGCGAGATATTTCATCGCCAGGCCGTTGGACGGGTCGAGCCGCAACGCGCGCGCGAACGCCTGCTGCGCCGCTTTCGGGTCGCGGCCGATGCGGTCGATGCCGTCTTCGATCTCGGCCCACACCTTGATCCGATCCTTCGGGTCGACGGCGCGCGTTGCCGGCGTCTGGATCGTCGAGCCCGACAAGTAGCCGAGGCTGCGCAGGCGCTCGGCCGCCTCGCCGGCGCCGGGCCGGGCGGTCGCGCCGCCCGATGCGCCTGGCAGCGCGCGCTGCAGGCCGGCGGCGAGGCCGGCGCGATCGTTCACGCGGTTGTGCAGCTCGCCCGGATCGCTCTCGAGATCGTAGAGCTCGGGACGGGGCGCCTCGATGAACTTCCAGCGCGCCGTCCGCGCGGCCCGCAGCGGGCTCCATCCGAGCAGCACGTTCTGGTAGTAGGACTCGGCATAAGCCGGGCGATCCGGATCGCCACCGCCGTCGACGAGCGGCAGCAGGCTTTCGCCGTCGACGGTGCCGAGCGTCACGCTCGCCAGCGACGCGATCGTCGGCGCCAGATCGGCCGTTTCGACGGCGGCGGCGACCGTGCGCGCCGCGGTTGCGCCGGGCAGCTTGACGATCAGCGGCACGTGCACGGTGGCGTCGTAGAGAAACGTCCCGTGGGTGCGCTCCCCATGCTCGCCGAGCGATTCGCCGTGGTCGGCGGCGACGATGATGGCGGCGCGGGAGAAGAGGTCGGCGCGCTGCAGATGTTCCAACAGACGGCCGATGGCGGCGTCGGTATAGGCGACTTCGCCGTCATACGGCGCGCCAGGATGGGCAGTCGCAAACGGCGCCGGCGGCGTGTAAGGCGAATGCGGATCGAAAAGATGCAGCCAGGCGAACAAAGGCCGGGCGCGGTGCTGATCGATCCACGCCACCGCCGCGCGAACCACCTCGTCGGCCGGGCGCTCGACGGCGCCGGCGGCGCGCGCGAAGTCGTCGTCGTAGCGATCGAAGCCGCGATCGAGGCCGAAGGATGCCTGCAGCGGTGCGCCGCCGATGAAGGCGCCGGTCGCGTAGCCGCCGCCGCGCAGCGCTTCGGCGAGCGTCGTCACGCCCGACGCGAGCCGGAACCCGTCGTTGGTGCGGATGCCGTGCTTGTCCGGGTGCAGGCCGGTGAGCATGGTCGCGTGCGCCGGCAGGGTCAGGGGCACCTGCGTCACCGCGGCGGTGAAGCGGACCGCGTTCTGGGCAAAGCGATCGAGGGCCGGCGTCAGCCCCTTCGACGAGCCGTAGGCGCCGAGCCGGTCGGCGCGCAGCGTATCGACGGTGACGAGGATAATGGGACGGTCGCGGGCAGCCTCGGGCGCCGGGTTGCGCGAGGGCCCGGCGCCACAGGCGAACGAAACGGCGGCGAGCGCCGCGAGGACAGGCGCGAACGCGCGCGCAGCGGCCATTGGGATAATCTTCATCCGTAGTCTACAGGAGCACGCATCATGAAACGGCTGTTCACGCTGGCGCTGTTCGTCCTCGGCGCGGTCGCGCTCGCCTTCGCGCAGGGCGGCAACGTCCTCGTCATCCGCAACGTCACGCTGATCGATGGCACCGGCCGCGCGCCGGTCGCGAACGCGCTGGTCGTGATCGAGGGCAACACGATCAAGGACGCCGGCGCGCACGCGCAGGCGCCGGCCGGCGCGCGCACGATCGACGGCACCGGAAAATTCCTGATCCCCGGGATGATCGACGCCCACATCCACCTGCGCGGCGGGCGTGGCCAGGCGCCGGCGGCCGATCAGGAGCGCGAAGGCGTCCGCGCGCTGCAGAGCTATCTCTACGCCGGCGTGACGACGGTGTTCGATGCCGGCAACCGGCCGGAGTACATCATGGGGCTGCGGGCGAAGGAGCGGAGCGGCGCGATCGTCAGCCCCCGGATCTTCGCCACCGGCGGCACCGTCGCCAGCCCGAACGGGCATGGCGGTCCCTATAACGTCGAGGCATGGCCCGGCGATCGGCGGCTGCTGGACGAGCACCTGGCGACGAAGCCGGACCTCGCGAAGATCGGGCAGGACGAGCACGGCTGGGGGACCCGGCCGCAGATCCGCCAGCTGCCCGAGGACCTGCTCGAGAAGATCATCCGCTACTACCACTCGAAGGGGGTGCGGATCATCATCCACGTCTCGAACGAGCACAACGCGATCGAAGCCATCTACGCCGGCGCCGACACGCTCGCGCACCCGATCATCCAGGCGCCGATGAGCGAGGAGTACGTGCGGATGATGTCGGTCAAGCACGTGCCGACGGTCTCGACGCTGACCATTGGCGAGAACTACAGCCGCGTCGCCGACCATCCCGAGTTCCTCGACCAGCCGCTCTACCGCGACACCATCGAGGCGGCGGAGCGGCAGATGCTGAAGACCGAGGAGTCGGCGAAGCAGAAGGAAAACCGCTGGGCGGCGTGGATGAAGGTGATGACGCCGGTGGCGCAGGACAACATGAAGCGCCTCAACGAGACCGGCAAGGACATCGTCGCCGCCGGCACGGACCAGTCCTCGGGCCCGGCGCTGCACCGCGAGCTGGAGCTCCTGGTTGGCGCCGGCATCAGCCCCGCGGACACGATCGTGATCGCGACCCGCAACGCGGCGCGCGCGCTCGGCAAGCAGGACGAGCTCGGCACGATCGAGGCCGGCAAGCTGGCGGATGTCGTGCTGCTGAAAGCGGATCCGACCAAGGACATCAACAACGCCAAGCAGGTCGATACGGTGATCAAGAACGGCCAGGTGATCGACCGCTCGAAGCTCGATCTGCCGGTCAATCGCCGGACCAACTCGCAGGATTGACCATGGGCACCCGCGCGATCCTCGCTGCCATCGCCGTCTCGCTGATCTCGCTCGAGGGGCGCGCACGCGCACAGGCGGGGCCGGTCTTCACCCCGGAGGACCTGCTGCAGGTCCGCAGCTTCGCGGGCGGCCAGCCTGTTGCGGCGTCTCCCACCGGACGCTGGGTCGCCTACGTCGTCACCGATCAGGACGACGAGTGGAACGTGCAGGAGCCGCGGCCGACAGGCCACGTCACCGTACAGGCGCTGGCCGGTGGGCGGCCTGGCGCCGCGCGGGCGCTGACCTCCGGCGCCGCGCACAGCTCGTTTCCGGTGTGGTCGCCGGATGGGCGCCTGCTCGCATTCATCCGTGAGGAGCAGGGGCGCAGCCGCGCCGTGGTGTGGGACGCCGAACGCGATCAGCTGACGCCGGTGGGCGACACGGTCGCCGCGCGGATCTTCCTCGCGCCGCAGTGGGACCCGTCGGGCAAGGTGCTGATCGTCGCCGCCGCGCTGGCCGGTGAAGCTGCGCCGCCGTACCGCGTGCGGTCGGTGAAGAGCGGCGATGCGCGAATCCCCGGCGATCAGTTCTTCACCGACGAGCGCAAGGCAACGTTGACCGCGATCGAGGTTCCCGGCGGCGCGTCGACGCCGCTGATGCCGTCGCCGGTCGTGCTCCGATCGTTCCGGCTGTCGCCGGCCGGACGCCACGTCCTCTACGTCGCGCCGGTGCCGGAGACGCTCGGCGTCATCGGCAAGGAGCAGAACGACACGTTCGTGCTGCCGATCGATCTGCGCCCCGGCGCCGCGCCGTCCGCGGCGGTCAAGCTGGCCGAGCGCGGCCGGTTCTCCTGGGCGCCCGGCAATGCGCTGGCCTTCGTCAAGAACGGACGGCTGATGGTGCTGCCGGCCGACGTCCGCGGCGAGGCGAGGCCCTGGCGCGACGGGTTTTCGCTGGCGGTCGCCGACCCGCTGTGGGCGCCCGACGGCGCGCGGTTCGCCTCGCTCGTGGCCGATCCCTCGATCACCGATCCCGAGCTCGAGCCGGTGAAGGCCGGCATGTACACGACGGCGCAGCCGTTCATGGATGTGTACCTCGTCAGCGCGGACGGTGCGTCGAAGAACCTGACCGGGGGAATCACCGATCAGATCAGCGACCTGGCGTGGAGCCCGGACGGCACCGCGCTGTACTTTCGCGCGATCGACAACACCACTTACGACGAAACGATCTACCGGTATCAGGTCGCGGGGGAGAAGCTCGAGAAGATCGCCGGCGGCCGGGAATCGTACGGGCGGCTCTCGCCGACGAGAGGCGGCATTGTCGCCGGGGTCGAGGACGCCGTTCACCCGGCCGATCTGTGGCTGTTTGGGCCGAACGCGCCGCGGACTCGGATCACGACGCTGAACCCGCAGCTGGCGCGCTTCACGTTCAGCACGCCGGAGCTTTTCTACTATCACAACGCCGACGGCGATCGGCTGGGCGCGCTGCTCTACAAGCCGTCGAGCCTCGGGCCGGACGGCAAGGCGCCGGTCATCACCTGGATCTACGAGAAGATGACGCCGGCCATCCACCGGTTCGACGCGCGCAACCAGATGTTCATCAGCCACGGTTACGCGATGCTGCTGCCGAACGTCAAGGTGAAGGTCGGCGAGACGGCCGACTCGTTCGAGAAGTGCGTCGTGCCGGCGGTGAACGCGGTGCGCGGGATGCCGGTGAGCAACGGCACGTTCGGCGTCTGGGGCCACAGCTTCGGCGCCTACGCGGTGTCGAACCTGATCACGCGCACGAACATCTTCGCCGCGGCGGTGTCGGGCGCGACGCCGCCCGAGCTGTTCCGGAACTGGGCGAGCGGACGCGATCGCGATTCGCGGAACATCGAGACCGGCCAGGCGCGCATGGGCGGCAGCCCGTTCGAGTTCCCCGAGCGCTACCTCTCGCAGTCGGCGTTCTTTCACCTGGACAGGGTGAATACGCCGGTGCTGATCCTGCACGGCGAGAAGGACCTGACGATCCTGTTCGGCGAAGGCGAGATGATGTTCTACGCGCTGCGGCAGCTCGGGAAGACGGCGGAGTTCGTCGCGTATGCGAACGGCGACCACAGCCTGTCGCGCCACTCGCGGGCGGATGCGCTCGACGTCAACCGCCGGATCCTCGAGTGGTTCGATCGCTATCTGAAGCCGGGCAGCGGCCCGAAGTCGCAGCCGCAATGACACTCTTCGTAGTGTCCGGCTTTCTCGCCGGACCTTGCAGGTCCGCCTGAAGGCGGACACTACGTTACGGTCCGTCTGAAGGCGGACACTACATTACGAAGGCTTCATCACGTGGCCGCCGGCGCGCGACAGCCAGAGGCTGCCGGCCAAGGTGATGAGCCCGCATCCCACCATCACGAACGCCGGCGCGGTGTTGAGCCCGGTGCTGCGAATCAGCGTGGTCGCGACCAGCGGCGCGGTGCCGCTGAAGATCGTGAACGCGATGTTGAAGCCGAGCGCGACGCCGCTGAACCGCACACGGGTCGGGAACAGGTCGGTCAGGAGCACCGCGAATGATCCGTTGACGAGCGCGGCAACCGAACCCGCCAGCACCAGCAGCAGCGTCGGGTTGATCGCTTTCGCGGCCAGCGCGGTGTAGAACGGGAACGCCAGCACCATCAGCGCCGCCGCTCCGGCGCGGAGCAGCAGCCGCGGGTGGATCCGTTCGGCAATTCCTCCCACCGCCAGGATGCCGAGCGCGTGGACGATGACGCCGGTGGTTTGCGAGATCGCGGCCTGCCGCGGGTTGTAGCCGAGGACGCCGGACATGTACGCGGCCATGTGCGCGAAGTAGAGGCCGGTGAAGGACGCGGTCGCGGCCAGCGACGACACCCCGATGACCACCGCGGCGAGATGCGTGCGCAGCAGCTCGCTGAACGGCCGCCGCGACGCCAGCGCCTTCATTCGCGCGAACTCCGGCGACTCCTCGAGCGAGCGCCGCAGCGCGAAACTGAGCAGCCCGCCGAGCCCGCCGATCACGAACGCAATGCGCCATCCCAGCGTCGGCACCAGCGCCGCCGGTAGGAAAGTGCGGACCGCGAGGCTGACGCCGGTCGCCGCCGCGACCCCCATGGTGACGCACGAGAACACCACCGTGCAGACAAACGGCGCCTGCCGCGGCGCCGTCTCGACGACGTAGGTGAGCGCGCCCGGCAGCTCGCCGCCGAGACAGAAACCTTGAACCAGCCGCAGCACCACCATCAGCGTGCTCGCTGCGACGCCCCACGCGGCGAAGGTCGGCACCAGGCCCATGCCCAGCGTCGCGCCGGACATGATGAAGATCGAGATCAGGAACACCCGGCGGCGGCCGAACCGGTCGCCGAAATGGCTGAGGACGATGCCGCCGATCGGTCGCGCGAGGTAGCCGGCCGCAAAGGCGGCAAACGAGACCATCAGGGAGACGAGCGGCGTCGGGTTGGGGAAGATCGCGTCGGCGATGTCCTTGGCGAAGATGCCGAAGATGACGAAGTCGTAGAACTCCAGCGTCCCGCCGAGGCTGGCGAGCAGCACGATGCGCCAGCCGGCGGCGCTGATGCGCTGGGTGTCGGGTGAGTCGGTGGTCTGAGGCACGACAGATATAATAGGAAATTCGGCGCACGACCTCATGGATCCCAGCCACATTCGAAACTTCTCGGTCATCGCGCATATCGACCACGGCAAGTCGACGCTCGCAGACCGCTTTCTCGAGGTCACCGGCGCCTTGCAGGCGCGGGAGATGGAAGCGCAGGTGCTCGACGCGATGGATCTCGAGCGCGAGCGCGGGATCACCATCAAGGCGCACCCGGTCCGGCTGAACTACACCGCCGCGAACGGCGAGAAGTACGTCCTCAATCTCATCGACACCCCCGGCCACGTCGATTTTTCCTACGAAGTGACCCGCTCGCTCGCCGCCTGCGAGGGGGCGCTGCTGCTGGTCGACGCCTCGCAGGGCGTCGAAGCGCAGACGCTCGCCAACGCCTATCTCGCCGTCGACAACAACCTCGAGATCATCCCGGTCATCAACAAGATCGACCTGCCGAGCGCCCAGCCGGAGGAGGCGCGACGCCAGATCACCGACATCATCGGCCTCGACGGCGATCACGCCATCCTCGCCAGCGCCAAGATCGGCACCGGCGTCGTCGAAGTGCTCGAGGCGATCGTCCACCGCCTGCCGCCGCCGGCCGGCGACACCGAGGCGCCGCTCAAGGCGCTGATCTTCGACTCCTGGTACGACGCTTACCGCGGCGTCGTGATCGTCGTCCGGGTGATCGACGGCGTGCTGCGTCCGGGGATGAAGATCCGGCTGATGGCCGAAGGGCAGGACTACGAGTCGCTGCAGGTCGGCGTCTTCTCGCCGAAGGCGACGCCGGTGGACGAACTGGCCGTCGGCGAGGTCGGGTTCCTGGTCGCCAACATCAAGAAGATCAGCGACGCCAAGATCGGCGACACGATCACCGAGAGCACGCGCTCGGCGATCGAGCCGTTCCCCGGCTTCAAGCCGCTCAAGCCGATGGTCTTCGCCGGCTTCTACCCGGTCGAGGGGCACCAGTATCCCGAGCTGCGCGACGCGCTGGAAAAGCTGCGGCTGAACGACGCGTCGTTCTTCTACGAGCCGGAAACCTCGGCGGCGCTCGGCTTCGGGTTCCGCTGCGGCTTCCTCGGCCTGCTGCACATGGAGATCGTGCAGGAGCGGCTCGAGCGCGAGTTCGACATGGACCTGGTGACGACGGCGCCGGGCGTGCTCTATCGCGTGACCACGACCGACGGCGTGGTGCAGGAGATCGACAGCCCGGCGAAGCTGCCCGACGCCGGCCTGATCAAGATGATCGAGGAGCCGGTGATCACGGCGATGATCCTCACCCCGGCTGAGCACGTCGGCGGCATCCTCCAGCTCTGCCAGGACAAGCGCGGCGTCCAGAAGACGCTGGAGTACCTGGCCTCGGACCGGGTGCTCATCACCTATGAGCTGCCGTTCAACGAGGTGGTGCTCGACTTCTACGACAAGCTGAAGACGATTTCGCGCGGCTACGCGTCGCTCGACTATCATGTGACCGGTTACTGGCCATCGCCGCTGGTCAAGCTCGATATCCTGGTCAACGGCGACCCGGTGGACGCGCTGTCGATCATCGTCCACCGCGACATGGCCTACGAGCGCGGCCGCGCGCTGGCCTCGAAGATGCGGGAGCTCATCCCGCGGCAGATGTTCGAGGTTGCGATCCAGGCGGCGATCGGCGGCCGGATCATCGCCCGCGAGTCGGTGAAGGCGATGCGCAAGAACGTGCTCGCCAAGTGCTACGGCGGCGACATCTCGCGCAAGCGCAAGCTGCTCGAGAAGCAGAAGGAAGGCAAGAAGCGGATGAAGCAGGTCGGCAAGGTGCAGATTCCGCAGGAAGCGTTCCTCGCCGTGCTGAAGATGGGAACTGAGACCGAGTAATGGCTAATGGCTAATGGCTAATGGCTAATGGCTGATGGCTGATGGCGAATGGCTGAGGGTTGATGGCTGATTTCCGCAAGTCGACGCTGCGCGAGTACTTCGAGTCGATTGTCATCGCCGTCATCCTCGCGCTCTTCATCCGCACCTTCGTCGTCCAGGCCTTCAAGATTCCGACCGGCTCGATGGAGGAGAACCTGCTCATCGGCGATCACCTGCTGGTGAACAAGTTCATCTTCGGGCCGACGGCGTCGCCGGCCGAGCGGGTGCTGATGCCGATCGGGACGATCGCGCGCGGCAACATCGTCGTCTTCAAGTACCCGGAGGAGCCGGATCGCGATTTCATCAAGCGCGTCATCGGCCTGCCCGGCGAGACGGTCGAAGTGCGCGACAAGAAGGTCTACATCAACGGCCAGCCGCTCGACGAGCCGTACGTGCATTTCCTGCAGCCGCCCGTCTCCACCGATTCGGCGTTTCACGAGGTGACGTCATTCGACGTCCGCGAGCGCTACGGGCCGGTGACCGTGCCGCCGAACCAGTACTTCGTGATGGGCGACAACCGCGACAACTCGCAGGACAGCCGCTATTGGGGCTTCCTGCCGCGCGACTACGTCAAGGGCCGGGCGCTGCTGATCTACTGGTCGTATCAGGCCGAGCGCGAGGACTACCAGGAGGGCGGCGGCCTCGGCGCGACCGTCAAGGACCTGGTGTCGGTGTTCGCGCATTTCTTCACCCGAACCCGCTGGGACCGGATGCTGCACCAGATTCACTAAGCATCCGGCTTCAGCCGTACGTAGTGTCCGGCTTCAGCCGGACCGTGGGTCCGCCTGAAGGCGGACACTACGACGGGACTTACGACGCACCAGGCGAGCACGTGATCAAGACCATCCTCAAGCTGGCGCTCGTGGCCCTCCTCGCCAATGCCTGCTGGCAGGCGGTCAACGCCTACTGGCCGCACTACAAGTTCAAGGACGCGGTCCGATCGACGGCGGAGTATCGCGGCGATCGCAACGACGTGCAGCTGCGCGCGCGGATCCTCGAGCTCGCGGCCAACTACGACGTACCGCTCGGCGGCGACGAGCTCGAGGTCCGGCGTGAGGACGCGCGGACGATCGTCGATGCGTCCTACGTGCGGGCCGTCGATCTCATCCCCGGCTACACCTACCGCTGGCCGTTCACGCTGCACGTCGAGACGCTCTCGATCGACACGCCCGGCGCCGGCGAGTCACCCACGAAGTAGCGCATCGGCTTCGTCCGCGGCGCGCGCCGCGCTCTCGGAGAGCCGCGCGCTTTCGCCGCGGACTCTGTCGACATAGCCCGCGTCGCTGACGCTGCCGGCGTTGATCTCGATGTTCAGCGCCGCGCCCCGCAGCCCGGCGCGGAGCAGTGCCGTGCCGACGCCGACGTCGCTCGCCGCCGCGCGGTGGCCGTTGGCGGCGATCGTTCCGGCGTGGCCGATGGCGGCGGCCGCCATCCGCATCACGTCGAGCGGCACATCGGTCGCATCGCGCAGCGCCTGCTGGATGGCGGCCTTGCGCACGGCCTGCTCGTCGGTCGATTGCTTCGGCAGCTTGTAGGCGGCGACCACGCCATCGTAGGCGGCCGCGTCGGCGTCGATCGCGTCGGTGAGCCGCGCGCGGAGTTGCTCGAGCGCGGACGCGGCTGCCGCGAGCGTGGCCCGTTCGCCGTCCGCGCCGGTGCGCGTCTTCGGCAGCCCGGCCACCATCATCAGCAGCGACGCGCCGAGCGCGGCCGCCAGCGCCGACGCCGAGCCGCCGCCGGGTGTGGGATCTGAGGAGCTGAACGCGGCGAGCAGCTGGCGAAGCGGCTGGTCAGCGAGCGGCATGCATCCCGTCCTGTTGGTAGACGACGCGGCCCTTCTTGATCACCGCGCGGATTGTGGTCGGTGCGACGCGGACGAGATCGATCGCCGGCCCGTCGACAATCACCGCGTCCATCTGCTTCCCCGGCTCGAGGCTGCCGATGTCATGGTGGCGGTCGAGGGCGTAGGCGGCGTTGATCGTCGCGGCGACGAGCGCCTCCTCGAACGTGAGGTTCATCGCGAAGCAGGCGAGCGACATCGCGAACGGCATCGACGGCGAGAAGCCGCCGCCTGGGTTGACGTCGGTCGCGAGCGCGACCGCTACTCCCTGATCGATCAGCATCCTGCCCGGCGCGAAGCGGCCAAGTTTCAGGTAGAACGAGGCAATCGGCAGCAGCGTGGCGACGACGCCGGCGGCGGCCAGCCCGCCGGCGCCCGCCTTATCGACGTAGATCAGGTGATCCGCCGATCGCGCGCGAACATCGGCGGCAACGTCGGCGCCGCCGCTCAGCCCGAACTCGTCGGCGTGGATGCGCGGCTGCAGGCCGGCGGCGCGGCCGGCGAGGAGAATCTGCCGCGACTCGTCCGGGGTGAAGACGCCGTGCTCGCAGAAGACATCGCACCAGTCGGCGAGCCCTTCGTTCGCGACCGCCGGGATCATCTCGCCGACGACCAGGTCGACGTACGCGCCGCGGCGATCGCGGTACTCTGCGGGGATCTCGTGCGCGCCGAGGAAGGTCGAGACGATCTCGATCGCGTGCTCCGCCGCCAGCGCGCGGATCACGCGCAGCATCTTGATCTCCCCGTCGAGCGTGAGCGCGTATCCGCTCTTCGCCTCGCAGGTCGTCGTCCCGCATTGGAGCATCTCGTCGAGGCGGCCGCGCGAGGCAGCGGCGAGGGCGGCGTCGGTCGCCGCGCGCGTGGCGACGACGGTGCCGAGGATGCCGCCCCCTTCGGCGGCGATCTCGGCGTAGGTGGTGCCGGTCAGGCGGCGTCGCAGTTCCTCGCGGCGATCGCCGGCGAACACCAGGTGTGTGTGCGGATCGACGAAGCCGGGCACGACGGCGCCGCCGTTGGCGTCGACGACCACCGCGTCAGGCGTGAGCTCGACCTCGCGCTCGAGCAGCGACTCGAAGCCGACGAAGACAATGCGCCCCTGGTGCGAGGCGATGCAGGCGCGCGCGACCGCCCGTGCGTCGGCTTGCGCCGAGCCGCGGCGCGGCGCCGGGCCGGCACAGGTCAGGGCCTCGAGGGTGTTGCGGACGAGAAAGTCGGCGAGCACGCCGGCTATTGTAGAGCCCGGACCTGCTCCGCGGTGACGCCGGCGATCGCGACGCGCTTCAAGGCGGGCGCGCTCGCCGCGGACAATCTGGATGTTGCGTTTGGGAACGTGCAGGGCGGCGGCGAAGAAGGCGATGAGGGCGTCGTTGGCCGCGCCTTCAACCGGCGGTGCGGCTAGGCGAATCAGGAGTGCGTGGTCGCGGGTCCCGCCGAATGCCGTCTTGCCGGCACGGGGAATGACGCGGACGTCGATTTCGACGCCCGCGCCGGTCTCCTTGATCAGGAAGCGCCCTGGACGCGACGCGCCGGCGGCGCATCGGCCTTGTCGGTCTTCTCGACCGCAAGCCCGTCGACGCTGGAGGCCCTGCCACTCAGGGCAGGCCGCGGGCGATGCAGGAGGATCTTCTCCTCGCGCTCGCGCGCTTCCTGCTCGCGCACGAACTCGAGCGTGTTCCTCAGCGTCGCGATCGTCGCCTCGAGCGTCGTCTCGGCGTCCTTGCGTTTCAGCTTCAGGCCGTCGATCTCGCGCTGGACATCTTCGAGCCTCGCCTGCGTCTTCTCGAGCAGCAGTTCGGAGCGCCCCTGGGCATCGCGGATGATCCGCTGCGCCTCGCCTTCGGCCGTGGCGCGGATGTCGTCCGACACCCTCTGGGCCGTCATCAGCGTGCTCTGCAGGTTTTTCTCGTGCTCCTTGTGCGCGGCCAGAGCCCCTTCGCTACGCATGAGCTCCTGCCGCAGCCGGTCGGTTTCGCGGAGCGCCTGCTCGTAGTCGTCGGCCACGGCGGCCAGAAAGGCGGTGACCTCTACCGGGTCCAAACCGCGGAATTTCCTCCGGAATTTCTGCTGCCTGAGGTCGAGCGGGCTGACATTCATGCGGATCTCGTCTCCGTCCACGCTTATCGGCCGGAGGTGGTAGAGACGACAGTGGGGCTGACTGATGAGCTTTGGGACACGGTCCGGCTAAAAGCCGGACACTACATTGAATTGCTCCGGCTGCCGAAGAGGGCGGTCCCGACGCGGACCAGGGTAGCGCCCTCCTCGATCGCGACCTCGAAGTCGTGGCTCATGCCCATCGACAGCTCACCCAGCATCGAGGCGTCGACGCCGCGCTCGATCAGCCGATCGCGGACGCCGCGCAGCTGCTGAAAGAACGGCCGCGACCCTTCCGGATCGTCGAACGCCGGCGGCAGCAGCATCAGGCCGGTCGCGCGCACGGCGCGGGCCCCGCGCGCCGCGGTGAAAATCTCGATCAGCTCCTCTTCGCGCGCGCCGAACTTCGTCGCCTCGCCGGCCAGATCCACCTGCACCAGCAGATCGATCCGCCGCCCGGCCGCCGCCGCAGCCTCGTCGAGCTTGCCGACGAGTCCCGCCGAATCCACCGAGTGGACGACGTCGAAGCGTCCGGCCTTCTTTGCCTTGTTCGACTGGAGATGTCCGACCAGGTGCCAGCGCAGCGCGAGCGCGGACGTCGCGTCCATCTTCGACAGCGCTTCCTGCACCTTGTTCTCGCCGAAATCGACCTGCCCCGCGTCGGCGAGCGCCGACACGTAGTCCGCGGGAAATGTCTTGGAGATGGCGACGAGACGGATGGAGGCGGGGTCGCGCCGACCCCGGCCGGCCGCCCGCTCGATGCGAGAGCGGATGTCGGCCAGCCGGGCCCGGAGCGCAACGGTGTCGATCACTACTTCTTGATCGAGCCCAGGATTCCCTTCGCGGTCGCCGCGTTCGGTCCGGTCGGCGCGAGCTTCAGGTAGGTTTCGAACTCGGTCGCGGCGCCATTGAGGTTGCCCTCGTTCACCAGCGCCATGCCGAGCTGATAGTGCGACTCGGCGTGGTTCGGGTTCGCCGCAATCGCCCCCTCGAACTGCTTCTTCGCGTCGGCGACCTTGCCCGCGTTCCAGAGGATGACGCCCTGGTTGAACATCGCGTCGGCGTTGCCGCCGCCGCCGCCGGCCGCCGCGCCGGCGCCGCCGCTCAACTCCATCGCCTTCGCGCTGGCCGCCGCCGCCTCGTCGAATTTGCGGGTGGCGTTGTACATGTTCGCCAGGCCGCTGTAGGCCTCGGCGTAGTCAGGCTTGAGCTCGATCGCCTTCTTGTACGCCGCTTCCGCCTTGTCGTACTCCTTCTTCTGCATCTCCGAGAAGGCGATGTTGTAGTAGCAGTCGTAGCAGGTGGCGTTCATCCCTGCCGCCGCCGTGAACTTGGAGATGGCGTCGTCGTGGTTGCCGGCGCGGCTGGCGGCCACGCCTTCGTCGAACACCTTCTTCAACTCGGCGTTCTTGGCCGCGACTTCCTTCGACGGCCCGCCGGCGCCGAGCACGAGGTTGGCCTCCGCCGGGCGGCTGATGCTGACGCGCACGTCGGCGACGTTCGAGGCCAGCTTGTCCTTTTCGGCCGTGACCTTGTAGGACCCGCCCTGCAGGCCGATCTGGATGAACTCGCCTTTCTTGTTCGTCTTCGTTTCGAAATGTCGGCTGGTGCCTTCCGCCATGTCGATCATGACCTTCGCGCCTTCGACCGGCTGACCGCTGGCGTCCTTGACGACGCCTTTGATCATGCCCGTGGACTGCGCAAGGGCCGGCGCGGCAACCGCCAGCGACAACGCGGTAACGCACGCAACCAGCCAGGGAAGCCGGCCGCTCAATCGGCTGACCATGTATTCCTCCTGAGAAAAGATAGCAACTCTCGCGTAGGGGGTAGTTTACCCCGATCCGCGGCAGGCTGGATTCTACTCGTAGTGCAGGGCTTGCACAGGGTCGAGCCGTGCCGCCTTGGTGGCCGGGTAGACCCCGAAGATGAGCCCGATCGCCACCGAAACCGAGAACGCCAGCAGCAGCGACCAGCCGGTGACGATGGTGGACCAGCCGGCGAAGCCGGCAATCAGCCTCGACATCGCGACTCCGAGCATCAGCCCCAGAACCCCGCCGCCAACCGCAATCAGCGTCGTCTCGATCACGAACTGGCGCACGATGTCGGCCTGGCGGGCGCCAATCGCGCGGCGCAGGCCAATCTCCGGCGTGCGCTCGAGCACGCTCGCCAGCATGATGTTCATGATGCCGATGCCGCCGACCAGGAGCGAAATCGACGCCAGCGCCACCATCACGATGTCGAAGATTCGCTTGGTGCGCTGCTGCTCGGCGAGCAGCTCCGCCGGCACGACGAGCGAGTAGTCGTCGGCGCCGCGGTGCGAGGCCGAGAGGATGCCGCGCACGGTCGCCGCGGCCGCGGAGACGTCGGCGCCAGGCGCGAGGCGGATGTAGAGGCCGTCGATCTCGTCGCGGAACTGGCTGTAGGTATCCTCCAGCCGCAGGATCGCCGCGGCGGTCGGCACGTAGATGAGGTTGTTGCGATCCTGCCCCTGCACGCCGGCAGCATCACCTTGCGCAGATGCTTGCGGACCGGCGACGCCGACGACCAGGAACCACTGCTGGTTCATCTTGACGAACTGGCCGAGCGGGTCTGCGAACCCGAACAGCCGGACCCGCGCCGCGTCGCCGAGGACGCACACCGCCCTCGCGTGCGCCGCTTCGTCGGCGGTGAAGAATCGCCCGGCCGCCAGCCCGAGGCCGGCAATCTGCTGGTAGTTCGGCTCGACGCCGTAGGCGACGGGAGGTTCGGCCTGCGGTTTCGGCACCACCTGCGTCGGCGAGAAGCGCTTGCGCGGCGACAGCGACTCGAGGCCGGAAACCGTCGCCTGGATCGCCCGGACATCATGAAACGTCAGCCCCGGCGACTGCTGACGCGCCTTCTGGAACGCCTGCCATTCGGTGGTCTCGCGCGCTTCGACGATCAGGTTCCTGACGCCCAACCCCTCGATGAACGCCATCACCTGCTGCTGGGCGCCGGCGCCGATCGACAGCATCGCGAGCACGGCGGCGACGCCGAAGATCATCCCGAGCATGGTGAGCAGCGTGCGGAGCTTGTGGAGCAGGAGGCTGTCGAGGCTGCGGCCGATGTCGGGCAGCCACAGCGCCGCGGCCGATCGCCGTTCGCCGACGGTGTGCGCCGGCGTCATCGCCCGGCCCGCTGCGGCGCCGCTGGTGCCTGCGCGCGCGGCCGCGACCCTGCCGCCGCGGTCGGGTTGACGAGCGCAATCTCCGCGGCCTGATCGATGTTTTCGATCACGGCCACGCTGTCGGTCCACGCGCGGACGCGGACTTCGTGCGCCTCGAACCCGGCGCCGGCGGGCACGTAGACCACCGGCTTGCCAGAGGTCTCGAAGACTGCGGTCCGCGGGACGTAGAGCACGTCGTCGAAGGTCGGGCCGGCGATGGCAATCGTGGCGGTGACGCCGGGACGCACGAGGACGAGGCCGTCGACGTCGAACGCGATGTCGAACTGCCGGGTGCCGGTCTCGAAGATCGAGCGCGAGGCGATGCCGCTCACCGCGCGGACCCTGCCGCGCAGCTTCGCCGCCGGCGCCGCGTCGACCGCGATCTCGACGGCTTGCCCCGGCGCGACGTTCGCGCGATCGCGCTCGGACAGCTTGGCGGTGACCTCGGCCTGCGCCGTGTCGAAGACGTCGGCGATGGTCTGGCCGGAGAAGGTCGAATCGCCGACGCGATACTCCGGAATCCCGGGGAAACCGATGCCGCCGAACGCCATGAAGTTCGTGCGGATGGTGACGTAGCCGTCGAACGGCGCGCGAACGGCGAGGCTGGCGATGTTTCGCTCGGCCACCTGCACGGCGAGCTGCGCCTTGTTGCGCTTCTCGCGCAGCCCTGCCGCCGACGCCAGGGTCGTGGTCCGGTGGGCAACGACGTCGGTTTCGAGCTGCGCCAGGCGCTGCCTCGCTTCCTCGAGCAGCAGCAGGTTCTGCTTCGCGGTGATCTCGCTCACCAGCTCGTTGGCCTGGGTCTCGAGCTCGGCCCGGCGCACGTCGTAGCGAGCGTGCAGCAGCGCCACGTCGTCGGCGGCCACCTGCACGGCGGCTTGCGCATCCGCTCTGGCGATCTCCTGGTCCGCGAGCCGGAAATCGAACTGCGCCTGCTCGAGGTTGAACTGCTGCTCCGCCGGATCGAACTCGACGACAACGTCGCCGCTCCTCACCGCCTCGCCCGGATCGGCGAGATCAGCGCGCCCGACCAGGCGCGATCGCCGCGCCTGAACTCCGGGGCGGCGCACGAGAACGGACCGCCGGCGCGCGGGTTCGGCAGCAGTGAGATCGAGCCGCCGGACGGCGCGCGCAGCTTCAGCGCGGCGATGATGCGCTCGCTCTCGTCGACGTCGTAGCGCGCCTTGTCGCGCTTCTGCTTCGCGATCGCGACATCGGCGGTGGCCGCGATGCGCTCCCCCTGCACCTTCTGTTCGAGCTCGCGGACGAGGGTCTCGGCGTCCGACAGCGCGATCACGAACTTCTCTGCCTCGATGCGCGCGCGCAGCTCGTTCGCCTGCACGTCGAGGCGTGCCCGCTGTACCTTCTTCCGCGCCTCCTCGAGCCCGCTCGCGGCCGCCTGAACCCGTCGGGTCAGTTCGGCGCCCGTCCGCTCGATTTCCGACTCGGCCTGCTTCAGCTCGGATCGCTTCGTTTCGAGCGTCCGCTGCTGCACCGTCGGATCGAACTCGACGACGACGTCGCCGGCCGCCACCATCGCGCCGTTGGTCACGAGCGAAACGATCTGGAGGTCGTCTCCGCCGGAGGGCGCCGCGAGCACGGCCGACCGCACGGGCCGAATCTCGCCTCGAAGCTGCAGGAAATCGACGAAGGTGCCTTTCGCCACCACCGAGGTCGGCAGCGCGGGCGAATGGGAGGCGCGCTCGCGCCTGAAGGCGGCCGCGCCCGCGGCCGACAGCGCTCCGGCTGCCAGCAGGATCGCCGCGGCAACCGCGCTGCGCCTCATCGCGTCGCCAGATCGATCGCCGCGCCGAGGTCCGGCATCAGGTGCGGATCGGACTCGCCGACCGAGAACACCGCGAGGAACGTTCGCACGCGGTTGGACATCGTGCTCTGCGCGCCGACTTGCGAGAGCAGTTCGAGCCGGCCCGGCAGGACGCGCGACGGATAGGAGTCGAGGTGATTCGCGCCGGCTGGCCGACCCGGAGGCGATCGATGTCCGCCTGGTTCACCCGCGCGCGCACGCGCATCTGCGTCGAATCGATGACGTCGAGCACCGGCAGGCCGGGCCGCACCTCCTCGCCCTCCTGGACTTCGCCCATCGAGCCGCTCTTCCAGGTCGCCTTGAGCACGACCATGCCGTCGATCGGCGACACGACGCGCATCTTCTCGACGTTCGCCTGCGCGTGCCGCCAGGCGTTCTGCGCCCGGTCGCGCTGGATCTCGAGCGTCCGCAGCTCCGCTTCGTCCGCGCGGCGCTTCAGATCGAAGGTGCGCCGCAGCTGCTGCGCCTTCGCCCGCGCCTCGTCGAGCAGCAGCGTGTTCTTCTCCGCGGTGATCGGCGGCGCCAGCTCGTTCTTCAGCATCTCGAGGCCGGCGCCGAGGACGGCGTTCTCCGCCGTCTTCAACTCCGCCTCGTCGTGCGCGCGCGCGGTCAGCTGTTCGCCGCGCTTCTTCGCGATCTGCTCGACGAAGTCGCGGTACTCCGCCTCGCGATCGTGCGCCGCCTTGGCCTGCTTCTGCCGGTCGAATTCGATCAGCGGGTCGCCGCGCTTGACCGCCGTGCCTCCCTTGACGATGCGGACGATGACGAGCGATCCGACGCCGGAACCGGAGAGGCGGGGGACGACGATGGCGTGGCTGCGAACCGGCTCGACCGAGCCGTGCAGGCGAAGCGGCGACGGCTTCGGCCGGTGGTTCGGCGTGTGCCGCAGCCGCGGCGAGCGCCAGGATGCACGCGAGCGCGGCGCGCATGTTCTTCGAAGATAGACGCCGCGCGCGCCGGATTGGATGGGTGTCAGTGCGAAAAAAACGCCTGGACGTCGTCCAGCTCGTGCACGATCGGCGCGGGCGGCAGCGAGGCGATGAAGCGCCGGCCGTAGCCCTTGGTCCGCAGCCGGGGGTCGAGGACGGCGAGCACGCCGCGATCGCGCCGGTGACGGATGAGCCGGCCGAGCCCCTGCTGCAGCGCGAGGATGGCAAGGGGGACCTGATATTCGCCGAACGGATCGCCGCCGCGGGCGCGGATCGCGTCGATGCGCGCGGCGGTGATCGGATCGCCGGGTGACGCGAACGGCAGCTTGTCGACGATCACGCAGCTCAGCGCCTCGCCGACCACGTCCACGCCCTGCCAGAAGCTCGAGGTGGCAAACAGCACCGCGTGCGGCGTGCCGCGGAACTGGTTGAGCAGCTGCGACCGGGGCGCGCTGCCCTGCGCGAGAATCGGGAAGTCGAGCGCCATCTCCGCCATCGCCTGCACCGCGCGCATCGTCGCGTAGCTGGTGAAGAGGACGAAGGCCCGTCCCTCGGTGCGCTTCAGCAGCTGCACCACCTCGCGGCCGGCGGCCGAGGCGAAGCTGTCGTCGCGCGGGTCGGGCATGCGGCGCGGCAGGTAGAGAATCGCCTGCCGGCGGAAGTCGAACTCGGAGGCGAGCCGGACCTCGCTCGCCCGGTCGATGCCGAGCCGCGAGCGGAGGTAGCCGAAGGTGCCGTCGACGGTCAGCGTCGCCGAGGTGAGGACCGTCGTCCGCAGGCGATCGAGCAGCTGCTCGCGCACGATTGCCGAGACGTCGATCGGCGAGGCGCGCAGGAAGATGCCGCGCCCGCGGAACTCGACGAAGTAGACATACTCTTCATCGCCGCCTCGCAGCAGGAAGCGCAGGTCGTCGCGCAACTCGCCGGCGCGGCGGGCGAGGGTGGCGGCGTCGGAGGTCGCGTCGTCGACTGCAGTGTCCGGCTTCTGCCGGACCGTCTTCGCGAGACTCGCTTCGACCACGTCGAGCGCACCGGTCAAGCCCGCCGCCGCGTCGCTCACCTCGGCCAGCGAGGCCGCCGTCGCGCGGACCCGTTCTTCGTTCTTCGTTCTTCCGTCGCGGCGGTGCGCGAACGCCACCTCGGTGAAGAACGCTCGGCTGCGATCGCGCAGTGTTTCGAGCGCCTGGGTGATCCGGCTCCTGGCCTTGTCGTCCGGCACCACCAGCCGCTCGACGTCGCGCGCGAGCTCCTCGACGCGATAGTTGCTGAAGCTGAAGCCGAAGTACTGCGTCGCCACGTCCTCGAGCTGGTGCGCCTCGTCGAGGATGGCGCGGCTGAACGCGGGGATCACCTCGCCGTAGGCGCTCTTCCGCACCGACGCGTCGGCGCACAACAGGTGATGGTTGACGATCACGACGTCGGACTCCGCCGCGCGCTGCCGCATGCGGGTGACGAAACACTCTTCGAACTGCGGGCACTCGGCGCCGAGGCAAGTGTCGGCGGTCGCCGCCACTTCGTTCCAGAAGGCGAGATCTTCGGGCAGATCCTGGAGCTCGGCGCGGTCGCCGGTCGCCGTGCGCGCCGCCCACTCGCGGACGATCGGCAGGAAGACGTCGTGCGCGACCGGCATGCCGCCGGCGCCGTCGGCGAGCTTCTCGAGCTTGTGCAGGCAGAGATAGTTGGCGCGCCCCTTCATGTAGGTCGCGCTGAACTGGATGCCGAGCGCCTCGCGCAGCGCCGGGATGTCCTTGAAGAAGATCTGTTCCTGGAGGTTCTTGGTGCCGGTCGAGATGAGCACACGCTCGCGGCTGAGGATGGCGGGCACCAGATAAGCCAGCGTCTTGCCGGTGCCCGTGCCCGCCTCGGCGAGGAGCACGCCGCCGTCCTCGAACACGGCAGCGACCGCCGCCGCCATCTCGGCCTGGCCGGCGCGGGCCTCGAAGTCGGGCATCGCGCGGGCGAGCGCGCCGCCGGGCGCGAAGACCGCCGCGACCGACTCGGCGTAGCCGGCGGCGGTTACGCCTCCGGGTACAGCGGGAATTTCCGGCACAGCGATTCGACTTCGGCTCGCACCACACCCAGCGCGCGATCGTCCTCGGGCGCCTGCAGCGCGCGCGTGAAGAGCTCGCCGATGGTTTCCATTTCGCTCTCGCGCATCCCGCGCGTCGTCACCGCGGGCGTGCCGACGCGAATGCCGCTGGCGACCATCGGCGGGTTCTGGTCGAACGGGATCGCATTCTTGTTCACGGTGATGCCGGCTTTGCCGAGCGCGGCCTCGGCGACTTTGCCGGTCAGCCCCTTTGAGAAAACGTCGACGAGCATCAGGTGGTTGTCGGTGCCGCCGCTGACCAGGCGGAAGCCCGACGCGACCAGCACCTCCGCGAGCTTCTTCGCGTTGGCGACAATCTGCCGCTGGTAGGCGGCAAACGTCGGCTCGGCCGCTTCCTTGAAGCACACGGCCTTCGCCGCGATGATGTGCATCAGCGGCCCGCCCTGCACCCCGGGGAAGACAGTGCGATCGAGATCCTTCGCGTACTGCTCGCGGCACAGCACCAGCCCGCCGCGCGGGCCGCGCAGCGTCTTGTGCGTCGTCGTCGTGACGAAGTCGGAGTGCGGCACCGGGCTCGGGTGGACGCCGGCGGCGACCAGGCCGGCGATGTGCGCCATGTCGGTGAAGACCGGCGCACCGATGCGATCGGCGACGGCGCGGATCTTCGCGAAGTCGATCACGCGCGGGTAGGCGCTGGCGCCGACGATGATCATCTTCGGGCGGTGCTCGTCGGCCAGCCGTCCGAGCTCGTCGTAGTCGATGCGCTCGTCGTCCTTGCGCACGCCGTAGGGGACAATGGTGTAGAGCTTTCCCGAAAAATTCAGCGGGTGGCCGTGGGTGAGGTGGCCGCCGTGGGCGAGGTTCATGCCGAGCACGGTGTCGCCGGGCTTGAGCAGCGTCAGGTAGACGGCCATGTTCGCCTGCGCGCCCGAATGCGGCTGGACGTTGGCGTGGTCGGCGCCGAACAGCGACTTCGCGCGCGCGAGCGCCGCGCGCTCGGCGACGTCGACGAACTCGCAGCCGCCGTAGTACCGCTTGCCCGGGTAGCCCTCGGCGTACTTGTTCGTCATCACCGAGCCGGCGGCTTCGAGCACGGCGCGGCTGACGAAGTTCTCCGACGCGATCAGCTCGAGGCCGCTGTTCTGGCGGTGCAGCTCGTCGCGGATGGCGCCGGCGATTTCGGGATCGGTCTCGGCGAGAGTGCGCCAGAGGGGAATCTTGGTTTCAGTTGCCATAAGTCGCTCGCTCGAGGCTGCGCGCTGCGAATGGTTGACCGTCGGGCGCGGCCGTCTCAGGGCCTCGCCCGTTCTGCTTCGCTGATCTGATCGAGGCGCCGCTGATGGCGTCCGCCCTCGAACGGGGTGTCGAGCCAGAGGGTGAGAATCTCGTCCGCGAGCCCGAAGGCCACGATCCGGCCGCCCATCGAGAGGACGTTGGCGTCGTTGTGCTGGCGCGACAGGCGCGCGGTGTAGAGGTCGTTGCACAGCGCGGCGCGAACGCCGGCGACCTTGTTGGCCGCGATCTGCTCGCCCTGGCCGCTGCCGCCGAGCACGATGCCGCGCTCGGCGCGCCCTTCGGTGACCGCGCGGCCGACAGCGACGCAGATCGGCGGATAGTCGACCGACGCCTCGCTGTTGGTGCCGTGATCCTCGATGGTGTGCCCGAGCCGCGCGAGCGTCTGCTTCAGGTGTTCCTTGAGCAGGTAGCCGGCGTGATCGGCGCCGATGGCGATGCGCACAACGAACGATTGTACTATGGACCTCAGTCGTTCGGGGTTCTTCGCCGATCGTCCTGGGCTCTTCGATCGTCGTGCTACGTTCTCCGTTCACGTTCGTTGTTCTGGGGTTCATTGAACGGAGAGCGTGAACGCCGAACGAGGAACGACGTCGAAGGCCGACGAACGAGAACGAAGAACCAAGAACGATCAGCCAAGATCCCCGAACGAGCTGCGAAGCAACCGAACGACGATGATTCCCACCGCAATCGTTTCCGCACGCGGCGAGCAACGCCTTCGCGGTGGCCATCCGTGGATCTATCGCACCGACGTCGCCGACGTGCGCGGCGCCGGCGGCGACATCGTCCAGGTCCGGAGCCCGCGCGGACAGGTCGTCGGCTCGGCGCTGTTCAGCGACCGCTCGCAGATCACGCTGCGGATGCTGACGCACGGCGAGCAGCCGGCCGACGCGCTGCTGGTGCGCAAACGGCTCGAGACCGCGATCGCCTTTCGCGAGTCGCTCGGCATCGATGCGACAGCCTACCGGCTCGTGCACGGCGAGGCCGACCTGCTGCCGTCGCTGATCGTCGATCGCTATGGCGACTACCTCGTCGTCCAGGCGCTGTCGCAGGGGATGGATCGGCTGCTGCCGTCGGTGGTCGCCGGCCTGAACGAGCTGCTGCAGCCGCGCGGCATCCTGGCGCGGAACGATCCGCGCGCGCGCGTGCTCGAAGGGCTGGAGCAGCGCGTCGACGTCCTCTTCGGCGACGTGCCGGAGGCGGTGACGGTTACCGAGACCGGCATCGAGTACGACGTCGACCTGCGCCGCGGGCAGAAGACCGGGCTGTTCCTCGACCAGCGCGAGAACCGCGCCGCCGCGGCCGCCTACGCGCGCGGCCGCATGCTCGACTGCTTCAGCTACAACGGCGGCTTCGCGCTGGTGATGGGACGCCGCTGCACCGAGACGATTGCGTTCGACGTCTCCGAGGACGCGGTGGCGCGGATCAGGCAGAACGCCGCGCGCAACGGCGTCGCCATCGACGCGCGCGCCGGCAACGTCTTCGACGAGCTGCGCGGCCTCGATCGGCTCGGCGAGCGGTTCGACACGATCGTCCTCGACCCGCCGGCGTTCGCCAAGAACAAGGCGTCGATCGTCAACGCCACTGCCGGCTACAAGGAGATCAACCTCCGCGCGCTGCGGCTGTTGAAGCCGGGCGGCACGCTGGTGACCTGCAGCTGCTCGTACAACATCAACGAGGCGGCTTTCGCAGAGATCGTGCACGAAGCCTCGGTCGATGCGCAGGCGTACGTGACGGTGGTCGAGAAGCGGATGCAGGGGCGCGACCATCCGGTGCTGCTCGGCGTGCCCGAAACCTACTACCTGAAGTGCTTCATCCTCCGGAAGGTTGCGTGATGCCGTCGCCGCGCCAGGCTGCCGGCGACGCGTGCCGGGGCTGGGGGCTAGTTGCTAGTTGCTAGTGGCTAGTGGCTAGTGGCTAGTTGCTAGTTGCTAGGACGGTTACGGTCCGGCTGAAGCCGGACACTACATTGCGAGGGAGTCATGGGAGCTGAAGCGGATTGCTCGGTGCGGTTCAAGGGCAAGAGCGCCACGGGACGCGCGCGGCTCGAAACCGAGGTGCTGCAGTTTCGCGGCGGCGATCTCCGGCTCTCGATCCCGTTCAAGCAGATCTCGAAGGTGTCGTCGAGTGATGGCACCTTGAACGTCGCCTTCGCCGATGGCACGGCCAGCTTCGACCTCGGCGCCGCGGCGGCCAAGTGGGCGAGCAAGATCCTCAACCCGCCCTCGCGGCTGACGAAGATCGGCGCCACGCCCGAGTGGCGCGTCTCGGCGCTCGGGGTGAGCGACGAGTCCTTCCTGCGCGAGCTCGAGCAGACCGTGTCGACGCTCTCGATTGGCCGCGTCGTCAAGGACAGCGACGCGATCTTCTTCGAGGCGGACAAGGCCAGCGCGCTGACCCGCCTCGAAAAACTCAAGGGCTCGCTCAAGCCGAACGGCGCGCTCTGGGTGATCCGTCCCAAGGGGCGGCCCGAGATCTCCGAGCAGGCGACGATGGCCGCGGGGAAGGCGGCCGGGCTGGTCGACGTCAAGGTCGTCGCCTTCTCGCCGACGCACACGGCGGAGAAGTTCGTCATCCCGGTGAAGGCGCGCGCCAAGCGATGACGAGTCCCGCCGGGCGTCGCCTGACGCCGTGGCTGCTCGCACTCGCCGGCTACACCGCGCTCGCCCTCATCGTCACCTGGCCGCTCGCGCTTCACCTGACGACCGTCGTGCCGCACGACGCCGGCGATCCGCTGCTGACCAGCTGGATTCTGTGGTGGAACGCGCACACCATGCCGCTCGCGGAGCGGTGGTGGAACGTGCCGATGTTCTGGCCGATGAGCGGCGCGATGGCGCTCTCCGAGCACATGCTCGGGCTCAGCCTGGTGGCGACGCCGCTGCAATGGCTCGGCGTCCAGCCGATCGCCGCCTACAACATCCTCTTCATCCTGTCGTTTCCGCTGTGCGCGATCGCCGCGCATGCGCTCGGCTATACGCTGACCGGGCGCCACGACGCCGCGGCGGTTGCCGGCCTGATCTTCGCGTTCAACCCCTACCGCACGTCGCAGCTGGCGCACCTGCACATCCTGTGGTCGTTCTGGATGCCGCTCGCGTTGATGGCGCTGCACCGCTACGCGCGCGACGGCGGCGTGCGGTGGCTGGCGGTGTTCGGCGCCGCGTGGGTTGGCCAGGCGCTCTCGAACGGATACTTCCAGCTGTTCTTCCCGCTGCTGCTCGGCCTGTGGGCGCTGTGGTTCCTCGGCTCGGCGCGCGACTGGCGCCGGCTCGTCGCGGTCGCGGCGGCGTGGTGCCTCGCCTCACTTGCGCTGCTGCCGGTTGTCGTTCCCTACCTGCGCCTGCATGGGCAGCTCGCGCTCGAGCGGAGCCTGGTCGAAATCGTGACGTTCAGCGCCGACCTGTCGGCGCTCGCTCACCCGTCGCCGCTGTCGCTCGCATCGCTGGTGCTGACCTCGGCCGGCAATGCCGAGCAGCTGCTGTTCCCCGGCTTCACCGTGATTGCGCTGGTGGCGCCCGGCGCAGCCGCGTCGCTGTCGTGGACGAGCGCCGAGTCGAAGGCGCGCCGCCGCCTGACGCTGCTGCTCGCCGCGCTGGCGTGCGCCCTCCTCGGCGTCGCGATCGTCGCCAACTCGGGGCGCCCGTGGGCGATTCGCGCCGGCGGAACGACGCTCGTCAGCGTGACGACCGCCCAGAAGCCGCTCACCGCCGCGATCTGGTGCGGCCTGCTCGCGATCGCGGCCAGCGGCACGTGCGCGCGCGCGCGCCGTTCCCGCTCGGCGTTCGCTTTCTACGTCGGCGCGGCCGCGGTGATGTACATCCTGAGCTTCGGCCCGGAGCCGGCGTTCCACGGGACGCCGTTCTGGTATCGCGCGCCGTATGCGTGGCTGATCGAGCTCCCTGGCTTCTCGAACGTGCGCGCGCCGGCGCGCTTCGCGATGCTCGCAGAGCTGTGCCTGGCGGCGGCGGCCTCGCTGGCGCTCGTGAAGATCCGCGGCCGGGTTCCGCGGCCGCTCGCGGCCGCGGTGACCGTTGCGGCGATCGCTGGCGCGCTCGCGGACGGCTGGATCCGCTCGCTGCCGATGGCGACCCTGCCGCCGCGCTTCGCATCGCTCGAATCGGTGACTGACGGCGCGGTCGCAGAAGTCCCGGTGACCGACATGGTCGCCGGCATCGCCGCGTTGTACCGGTCGATCTACCATCGGCGGCCGACCGTCAACGGCTACAGCGGGTTCCTGCCCAATCACTACCACGTCCTGCGCGCCGCGATCGACGCCGACGGGATGGAGGCGTTCGACGCGATCGCCGCGTCGGGCCCCCTCACCTTCGTCGACTCGACCGGCCGCATCGTCGACACGCGCGAGGCACGCCCGGCCGATCCCGTGCCGGCCGGGCGGCCGCTGCGCATTCGCGAGGTGAAGCTCGGGGACGCTCCACTCGCGCTGGCGCCGCTGACAGACGGCGACGGCGCAACGCGGTGGGACAGCAACGCGCCGCAGGACGGCAGCGAGACGATCACGATCGATCTCGGCTCGCCGAGCCCGCTGAATGCGGTGATGCTCGCGATCGGGCCCTACCACGCCGATTTCCCGCGCCTGCTGACGGTCGAGGTGTCAGACGATCTGCGGTCGTGGACGGTGCAGTGGCGCGGCCGGTGCGGCGCGAAAGCCGTAGCGGCGGCAGTGAAGGACGCGCGGCTGGTGCCGCTCACCGTCAGCTTTCCGCCGGCGACGGCGCGCTACGTGCGCCTCCGCCAGGTCGGCGCGGATTCGTTCTATCACTGGTCGATCGCGGAGCTGGCCGTGTACGGCGGCGAGAGCAACCGGTAGAGGCCGCCCCGAAGCGGCGGCCCTGCCGACTTCGCGCCTCCGGCGCTTCGTCGAGCCTCGCCGGAGCTCGCGCGCCTTATTCGCGAGCGGAGGCGGGAAGGGCCGCCCTACGGAAGACTGCCTCAGGACTGCGCCTGCCGACTGACTCGAGACTGAGACTGCCGACTGGCTCAAGACTGAGACTGGCGACTGCTCTCGATTGCTGTATAGTCGAATCTGCCGCCAGGGGTATCCCCGCCAACCGGGATTGAGACAAACCCTTGGAACCTGATCCGGTTCAAACCGGCGGAGGGAGTGCGGATATGTCAGAGTTCTCCACAGCGTTTCCCAATTCTCAAAAGATCTTCGTCGAGGGCGAGCAGGGCGTGCGCGTGCCGATGCGCGAGATCGCGCTGTCGAAGGGCGAGCCGCCGCTGCGGGTCTACGACACCAGCGGGCCGCAGGGGCACGACGTCACGGCCGGGCTGCCGAAGCTGCGCGAGGGGTGGGTGAAGGCGCGGCTGAACGGCGCGCCGACCGGCGGCGCCGGCACCGGCATCACCCAGTTGCACTACGCGCGCAAGGGCGTGATCACCGAGGAGATGGCGTTCATCGCCGTCCGCGAAGGGCTGCCGGCGGAGTTCGTGCGCGACGAGGTCGCGCGCGGCCGCGCCATCATCCCGTCGAACATCCGCCACCTCGAGCTCGAGCCGATGATCATCGGCCGCAACTTCCTGGTGAAGATCAACGCGAACATCGGCAATTCCGCGGTGTCGTCGTCGATCGAGGAAGAGGTCGATAAGCTCCGCTGGGCGACGCTCTGGGGGGCCGACACGGTGATGGACCTGTCCACCGGCAGGAACATCCACGAGACGCGCGAGTGGATCATCCGGAATTCCGCGGTGCCGATCGGCACCGTGCCGATCTACCAGGCGCTCGAGAAAGTCGGCGGCCGGCCCGAGGACCTGACCTGGGAGATCTATCGCGACACGCTGGTCGAGCAGTGCGAGCAGGGCGTCGACTACTTCACCGTCCACGCCGGCGTGCTGCTGCGCTACGTGCCGATGACCGCGCGCCGGATGACCGGCATCGTCTCGCGCGGCGGCTCGATCATGGCCAAGTGGTGCCTGGCGCATCACCAGGAGAATTTCACCTACACGCACTTCCGCGAGATCTGCGAGATCATGCGCGCCTACGACGTCTCGTTCTCGCTCGGCGACGGGCTGCGTCCCGGGTCGATTGCCGACGCGAACGACGAGGCCCAGTTCGCCGAGCTGAAGACCCAGGGTGAGCTCAACCAGATCGCCTGGGAGTTCGACGTCCAGGTGATGAACGAAGGACCGGGCCACATCCCCATGCATCTCATCAAGGAGAACATGGAGAAGCAGCTCGAATGGTGCAAGGAAGCGCCGTTCTACACCCTGGGCCCGCTCACCACCGACATCGCGCCCGGCTACGACCACATCACCTCGGCGATCGGCGCGGCGATGATCGGCTGGTACGGCACGGCGATGCTCTGCTACGTCACGCCGAAGGAGCACCTCGGCCTGCCCAACCGCGACGACGTCAAGGCTGGAGTGATCGCGTACAAGATCGCCGCCCACGCCGCGGATCTCGCCAAGGGGCATCCGCGCGCGAGGGCGTGGGACGATGCGCTGTCGAAGGCGCGGTTCGATTTCCGCTGGGAGGACCAGTTCAACCTCGCGCTCGATCCGGTGACCGCGCGCGCCTACCACGACGAGACGCTGCCCGCGGACGGGGCGAAGGTTGCGCACTTCTGCTCGATGTGCGGGCCGAAGTTCTGTTCGATGGAGCTGACCCAGCAGGTCCGCGACTACGCTGCCGCCGGCATGAAAGAGATGTCGGTGGAGTTCCGGAAGAAGGGCGAGATCTACGTCGAGCAGTGACAGGCTGTGAATCGTGATCTGGTGACTAGGTGGACCTAGTTCACCGGATCACGATTCCGTAATCCTCGGACTGTTACCGTTCGACCACAGGGACGATCTGAATCAAGGTCGGGAAGCGCGCCGGCGTCGCCCCGGGCTTCGGGTTCGGATAGCCCTGCGACACATCGGTCACGTAGTCCTTGATCGTCACCCCCGGCGGGAACGCCATCGTCTCCTCGCGATACTTGCCGACGTCGAAGGCGTGCGTCGCCGGCACTTCGTAGACCACCTCGCCTCGCTGCTTGAGCATCGTGCGGTAGAAGGTGACGAGCTCGACGAACGAGCTGGCCGAGCCGAAGATGTAGTAGCGCTGGCCTCGCCCGGCATCGTAAGAGGCGATGAACTGTGCGGCGGGAAAGATCGGCACGCCGAGCATGGCTTCCGAGGGCGGCGCTTCGGGCTGACCTGGCGCAGGCTTCGTCGCTGAGCCGGGCGCCGGCGTCACGGGCTGAGCGGGCGCGGCTGGCGGCGGTGCGGGGCGCGCGGTTCCGGGGCGCGGGAATGGCTGCGGCGCCGGCTGCGCGGCGGCTGCGCCGCGGGCACAGAGGACACAGAGGGGACAGAGGACACAGAGGACACAGAGGGAGGCCCGAACGCGTACGCCGACCCCTCGGGTGCTCCGCTTTCTCTGCGTGCTCAGCGCTGTCAGAATGGCCGCCATGCCCTCGATTATAGACCTCCAGGATTTCTGCCGCGCCGAGCGGCAGTGGGTGCTCGAGACTGCCGAGGCGCTGGTCGCCATCGAGTCGCCGACGACCGACAAGTCGGCGGTCGATCGGTGCGGCGTCGAGCTGGCATCGCGGCTCGAGGCGATTGGCGGACGCATCACGCGGCTCGCGCGCGAGCAGCGAGGCAATCATCTGCTCGCGGAATTCGGCTGCGGCGCCTCGCAGATCCTGCTGCTCGGCCACTTCGATACCGTGTGGCCGGTGGGCCAGCTCGAGCGGATGCCGCTCGAGCGACGCGACGGGCGCCTGCACGGCCCCGGCGTCTTCGACATGAAGGCCGGGATCGCGATTGCCATGCTGGCGACGCGCGCGCTGCTCGAGGGCGCGCACCCGCTGTCGCATCGCATCGTCATGTTGTGGACGACCGACGAGGAGATCGGCAGCGAGTCGTCGCGGGCGGCGATCGAGGACGAAGCCGCGCGCAGCTCCGCGGTGCTGGTGCTCGAACCATCGCTGCCGGGCGGCGCGCTGAAAACGTCGCGCAAGGGGTGCGGCGGCTACCAGCTGACGGTGCGCGGCGTGGCCGCGCACGCTGGCATCGAGCCGCAGAAGGGCGCGAGCGCGGTGCAGGAGCTGGCGCACCAGATCCTCGCGATCAACGCGCTGCAGGATCTCGCGCGCGGGATCTCGGTCAACGTCGTGCAGGTGAGCGGGGGACTGCGGTCGAACGTCATCCCGGACGAGGCGCGTGCGGTCGTCGACGTGCGCGTGCCGACGGCCGCAGCAGCGGCGGAGGTCGAGGCGGCGTTCCGCGCCCTCCGGCCGGTCGACGCGAGGACGGCCCTCGAGGCGCTCGGCGGGTTCGACCGCCCGCCGCTGGAACGCAGCGACAAGGTCGCGCGTCTTTATGGTGAGGCTCGAGATGTCGCCCGCGAGCTTGGGCAGGAGCTCGCCGAAGGCGGCACCGGCGGCGGGTCGGACGGGAATTTCACCGCCGCTCTCGGCGTCCCCACCCTTGATGGGCTCGGCGCGGTGGGCGACGGCGCGCACGCGCTGCACGAGCACGTCGACATCGACTCGCTCGCCGATCGGGCGGCGCTCCTCGCCGGTCTCATGACCCGGATAAAATAGAAAGCCGCGGGTTGCTAGTTGCTGGATGCTTGCCGATAGCTGATAGCTGATAGCCGATACCTGATAGCGTTTCATAACAAGAGAGCCATCATGACCAACACCATCAAGACCGCACTGCTGCTCGGTCTGCTCAGCGCCGTGCTGATGTTCCTCGGCGAAGCGTTCGGCGGCGGGCAGGGGCTCGTCTTCGGCTTCCTCTTCGCGGTGGTAATGAACTTCGGCTCGTACTGGTTCTCCGACAAGATCGTGCTGCGGATGTACCGGGCGCAGGAGGTGGGTCCGGGCCACCGGCTGTACGAGATCGTCGCCGCGCTGTCGCAGCGCGCCGGGTTGCCGATGCCGAAGGTCTACGTGATCCCCGACCCGTCGCCGAACGCGTTCGCGACCGGGCGCAACCCGCAGCACGCCGCGGTGGCGGCAACCGAAGGCATCCTGCGCGTCCTCAGCGAGGACGAGCTGGCCGGCGTGATCGCGCACGAGCTGGCGCACGTGAAGCACCGCGACATCCTGATCAGCTCGATTGCCGCCACGCTGGCCGCGGCGATCATGCTGATTTCCCGCTTCGCGATGTTTTTCGGCGGCGGCCGCAGCGACGAGCGGGAAGGATCGAATCCGGTTGCGCTCCTGGCGACGATCATCCTGGCGCCGATTGCGGCGATGCTGATTCAGGCCGCCGTCTCGCGGTCGCGCGAATTCGCCGCCGACGCCGGCGGGGCGGCGATCGCCGGCGGTCCGCAGGGCCTGGTGAACGCGCTGCGCAAGATCGAAGCGGCGTCGAAGGCGGTGCCGCTCGATGCGAACCCGGCGACGGCGCACATGTTCATCATCAAGCCGTTCAGCGCGTCGGGCTTCGCCAACCTTTTCAGCACGCACCCGCCGACCGAACAGCGCGTGCGCGCGCTGCTGCGCCAGGGCTGATCGAGCTCCCGGGGAAACGTCGAGGCGGCGTCCTTCAACGGATGCCGCCTTGTCGTCGCTCAGCCGCAGACTGTGGTTGGATAACCACGGTAGAGCATTGGCGTACAACTTGCTGCTTCATGGTCAACGGAGGCAGCACGGTGCACGTAGAAGACCTCGACATCTCGCCAAGCAAGATAGGTGAAACCGCTCAACGCATCGTCGACCGGGCGATCGAAGAGGCTCGCCGCCGCGAGCACGCCCTGCTGACCAATGAGCATGTCTTTCTCGCCTTTGCGCAGGTTGAATGGGACACCTTCGCGGAAGTGATGCGGGATATCGAGCTCAATCCGCACACCATCCTCCAGGCGATCGAAGAACATCTCCACATGATGCCGTCGTTTGCGGGACGCGAGCTTCGCGTCTCACCCGCGACCAAGCTCGTCTTCAAGCTGGCGCTCCATCACGCCAGCCGGGCGGGCCGGCAGACGTTGGAAGCCGCCGACCTTTTTTCCGCGGTGTTCGAGGAGACGCAGGGCGTTCCGGTGTCCATCCTGCGGCGTCATGGCGTTGAGCCGGAAGTGCTGGTGTCCCGACTCAACACACGCATGCGCGATATGGAACTCAGGGAAGAGCGCCTCAAGAAGCGCTTCGAGCTCCCGCCCTTCCTCAAGCATTTCGCCACCAACCTGAACCTGCTCGCGCGCCAGGACAAGCTGCCGCCGGTGTTCGGGCGCGACAAGGAAATCCAGCAGGTGCTCGAGATCCTCTGCCATCGCGAGCGCGCCAACTCGGTGATGCTGATTGGCGAGCCTGGCGTCGGCAAGACGGCCATTGCCGAAGGGCTGGCCCGCCGCATCGAGTTCGAGCCGGAGACGGTGCCGGTCCGCCTGCGCGACTGCCAGGTCGTCAACCTGCAGATGAACACGATGGTCGCGGGGACGATGCTGCGCGGGATGTTCGAGGATCGGATCCAGAACGTGATCCGCGAGCTGAAGGAGCGCCCCAATCTGATCTTGTTCGTCGACGAGGCGCACACGATGGTTGGCGCCGGCTCGGCGCTCGGCGCGCCGTCGGACGCCGCCAACATCTTCAAGTCGGTGCTGGCACGCGGCGAAATCCGGATGGTCGCCGCGACCACCCTGAGCGAGTACAAGGAATACATCCAGGAGGACGAGGCGCTGGCGCGGCGCTTCCGATGCGTCACCGTCTGCGAGCCGACGATCGACGAGACCCGGCACATCCTCTACAACCTGCGTCCGCGCCTCGAGCGCAACTATTCGGTGCGGCTGCTCGACGAGGCGATCGAGACCGCGCTCGACCTCTCGCCGCGCTACATGCGCCACCTCCACCTCCCCGACAAGGTCATCGGCTGGCTCGACACCGCCGCGGTGCGCGCCGAAATCGATCGCCGCTGGGAGGTCAAGAAGGAAGATATCGTCTCGGTGATCTCGCACGTCGCGCAGATTCCGGAAGACATGGTGTTCAGGGACGTCAGCGATCGGTTCAAGGACATCGAGAACAAGCTCCAGGGCCGCGTCATCGGCCAGAAGAACGCGATTGAAGCGGTGGCCCGCCGCCTGGTGCTGAACAAGGGACCGCTGAAGGACGGGTTCGACCGTCCGGACGGCGTGCTCCTGTTCCTCGGGCCGACCGGCGTCGGCAAGACCGAGCTGGCCAAGGCCGTGGCCGAGTTCCTGTTCGGCGACGACAAGAAGATGATTCGCGTCGACATGTCCGAGTACCAGGACGGCTCGGTGTCGGTAGACAAGCTGATCGGCATGCCGCGCGGCATCGTCGGCAGCGAGCGCGGCGGCGTGCTGACGAATCAGCTCAAGGACAATCCCTACTGCGTCGTGCTGCTCGACGAGGTGGAGAAGGCCAGCCCGAATACGCTGAATCTCTTCCTGCAGGCCTTCGACGAAGGGTGGATGACCGACGGACGCGGAAAGCGCGTGTACCTTTCGGACGCCGTCATTATCATGACGTCAAACCTGGGCGCCGAGAACTTCCGAAAGCTGACCAGCCCGATGGGTTTCCTGTCGAAGACGGTCGGCGTCACGCAGGTCGAGGGCGAGGTGATGCGCGAGCTCGAGCGCCGCTTCCCGCCGGAGTTCCGCAACCGCATCGACGAGGTCGTGCTCTTCGCGCCGCTGACCCACGACGAAGTGCGCGAGATTGCACGCCACTACCTCGACTCGGTGAAGCTGACGCTGATGAAGGCGGGCAAGACCCTCGAGGTGACCGACGAGGCGCTCGAGATGGTGGTCGTCCGCGGCTACAGCATGGCCTACGGCGCGCGCTTCCTGAAGCGCTTCATCGACGAGCAGATCAAGCTCCCGATCAGCGCCCAGTGGAAGGCCGGGACCCACTTCGACGTGAAGGTGAAAGACGGCGAGCTGGTCGTGGAGCCGGCGGTCGCAAAAATGGCGACGCCGGACGACACGCTCGCCTACGGCGACGTAGCGTAAGAGCGGGTTCTGGGTTCTGGGTTCTGGGTTCTGGGTTGGTTCCCCGGAACCTGAACCGAGAACCAGAACCAACCGAGAACCGAGAACCAGAACCAACCGAGAACCGAGAACCAGAACCAACCAAGAACCGAGAACCCAGAACCCTGAACCTCTTCACCAGGCGAAGCCGACTTGTTCAGCTTCGCCTGGTTCTTCTTTGTGAGGCTCGCGCTCCCGCCTCGTCAGACCGTACCGGTCCTGCAGCAGCCTCACCATCCCCTGGACCTGCTTCCGATAATCCTCCGGCGCGTACTTCTTTGCGTATAGCTTCTCGTAGCGGGGCACCCAGGCGGGGAACTCGCGTTCGAGATACTTCATGAAGTGCGTGCGGGTACCGTCCTCCAGGAACATGACGTTGCAGCCGACGAAGCGGGCGCCGTGGTCGGCTATCGCCTTCACCGTGCGTTCGAGCTTGGCCCGGGACGAGGTGAACCCCGGGACGATTGGATTCATCAACACGCCGGCGTTGACCCCCGCGTCGACCAGTTCGCGCACGGCGCGCAGCCGCTGGAGCGGGTGCGCCGTGCCTGGCTCGAGCCGCTCCCACGCCTCTTCGTCCACCGTCGGCACGCTCATGTACACCGTGCAGGTCGTGATCTTCGAGAGGGCGACGAGCAGGTCGCGATCCCGCACGACCATCGGACCCTTGGTGACGATCCCCAGCGGGTTGCGCGCGCGCAGCAGCGCTTCGATCGAGCGGCGAGTGAGCTTGTAGTGCCCTTCGATTGGCTGGTAGCAGTCGGTGGCGGTGCCGACGGCGATGTAGGCGCCGGTCCACGACGGCCGGGCGAGCTCGCGGGTGAGGACCTCGACGAAATTCTTCTTGACCAGGATCATCGAGGCGAACTCGTCGTCGGCGTTCATCTCGAACTGGGTGTGGTAGCGCCGCGCGTAGCAGTAGTGGCAGCCGTGCGTGCAGCCGCGGTACGGGTTCAGCGTCCACTCGAACGGCATGCCGCGGACGCGGTTCAGCGCCGAGCGGCAGGCAATCTCCTGGTAGCGCGCCTGATCGGCGCGGCGCTCCGCCTCGGTGAGGGCCGCCGTGCCGCCTTCCTTGACCACTCTGGCAATGTCACGGGTGGTGGGCTTCGCGGAGCCCAGGTCGAACAGCAGCGGGAAGGAAGCCATTGAAAAAGAGGAAGTACATCCGACTATAGGTGAAGTACATCCGTACAACTTCGCCTTATGTTCGCCTCAATAATCCATCGGCCGGTTGATGCTGTCAAGCCACAAGGGAAAGGTAGGATTCCGGCATCGCCGTCAAGAGCGCGATGCGCGACATTTTTGTGATGCTGTGTTCCGAATATGAAAGTCGCTGAAGACGTGCTGCGCGCGATCGATGCCGATCGTGTCGGGTTAACCACACTTCTTTCCGAGCTGGTTGCGATTCCGACGGAGAACCCGCCGGCAACCGGCTACGCGCCGTGCGTCGCGCGCATCGAATCGGCGCTCGCCGAGCGCTCGCTGCCGTTCGAGCGGATCGAGATCCCCTCGCCCGCCGGCGCGCCGCGTGCCGCCATCCGCGCGTGGGTGGGCGGCGACGGACCGGCCCTGTGCTTCCACGGCCACTTCGATGTCGTTCCTGCATTCGATGCGGGGCAGTTCACGCCGCGGCTCGAAGGCGACACGCTCTTTGGCCGCGGCAGCTCCGACATGAAGAGCGGCCTGGTGTCGATGATCGCGGCGGCGGCGGCGCTGAGAGACAGCGCCGCGCTGCGCGGCCGCCTCGAGCTGCTGTTCGTGCCCGACGAGGAGACCGGCGGCGAGTTCGGTACCGCCTCGCTGGCCCGGCTCGGGCTGCTGCCGGCTGACCTGATCGGCATGCTGCTGCCCGAGCCGACCAGCGGCGTCGTCTGGCACAGCAATCGCGGCGCGCTGACGCTCGAGGTGACGGTGCGCGGCCGTGCCGCCCACGTCGGGCTCCAGCACCAGGGGACGAATGCGGTTGAGCGCGCGATGCCGCTGCTCGCGCGCCTCTTCGACGCGAAGCGCGGGCTCGATGCACGAAATGGCTCGATCATGCTCGTCGGCGGCCGCGTCGACGCCGGGTCGAACTTCAACGTCGTGCCGGCGGAGTGCCGCTTCACAATCGATCGCCGCACCGACCCGTCCGAAGACTTCGACCGGGAGAAACAGAGCCTGCTGGCAATGCTCGACTCGGCGCGCGCCGAGGGTATCGAGCTCGAGGTCCGCCAGATCCAGGAGGGGCGCTCGTCGTCGACGCCGGCGGACGGACGGCTGGCGCGCACGCTCTCGAGCGCGGTCATCGAGGTGACGGGGGAGGCGCCGGCGTTCGAGATGTGCCCGGGCCTGCTCGAGACGCGCTTCTACGCCGAGCGCGGCGTGCCGGCGCTCGCCTACGGTCCCGGGATCCTCGCCGTGTCGCACGGGCCGAAGGAGTTCGTCAAGATCGGACGGATGATCGAGTGCGCAAAGATCTACGCGCTCACAGCCGTCAGGATGCTGGCCGGAGAATGAGCGGCAAGGCTGCCTTGAACGATTCGGTGACCAACGCGGTCCGTCTCGCAATCTACCGCGCGATCGAGCGCCGCGGCGCCGCGCCGGACGCGGCAGAAGTGGCGCGAGCGCTCGACCTCCAATCCGCCGTCGTCGAAGATGCCTACCGGGCGCTCGCCGATGCGCACGTCATCGTGCTGCACCCACAGACGGTCGAGATCAAGTGGGCTCCGCCGTTCTCAGCGGTCAACACGCCGTTCCTCGTGCGCGCAGGACGATCGGCGTGGCATGCGCCGTGTGCGTGGGACGCGTTCGGCATCCCCGCCGCGCTCGACTGCGACGCGCACATCGAAGCCGCCTGTGGCTGGTCGGGCGATCCGGTGCCGTGCGGCGTCGAACACGGTCTCGCCTACGGCGACGCCCTCCTTCACCTCGTCGTCCCCGCCGCGCATTTCTGGGACGACATCGCCTACACCTGAGCGAACATCCTGCTCTTCCGGTCGGAAGAGGCAGTCGACAGCTGGTGCGCGGACCGCGGCGTCGTGCGCGGGGCGACGATGACGATTCCGCAGGCGTGGGAGCTCTCGCAGAAGTGGTACGGCACCCGCCTCGAGCCCGACTTCCGCCGGCCGACGAAAGACGAGGCGCAGGCGATCTTCGAGAGCGTCGGGCTAACAGGCAGCTTCTGGCGGCTCTGATCTCTTCGTGAGGCCTGCGTAACCGCGGAGACCGCGGAGACCGCAGAGCTTCTTGTTTTCCGAAGGCCACGCCGGTCCGCCTGAAGGCGGACACTACATCGATTGGGAAAAGACTCCGCGGTCTCAGCGGTCTCCGCGGTTTTGCAGGCGCTGCGAAGAGATCTCAAAGCAGGTAGGCGAGCGCGAACCCGATCTGGGCGACGAACATCATGCGGTACATGTGCGCCCACGACACGTGGTTTTCCTCCACGGCGAGCTCCTCGGGACGCCGCAGCATCAGGTAGAGCACGTAGAGGCCGTAGATGGTCATCACCATCCCGAGCGCCTGCAGCAGCAGAAAATTGCCGGTCAGGATCCTGAGCCACGCGCCGAGCGGAATCATCAGCCACGGGATGACGAACGACGGCGAGATCATCCACGCCGCGCGGCGCACGCCGTACTGAATCGGCAGCGTCCGGCAGCCGCCCCGCCGGTCGCCGTCCATGTCGGCGAAATCCTTCGTCGTCGTCGCGCCGAGCAGGAACAACCCGAAAATCGCGCCGATGTACCAGGGCTCGACGCCGACGATGGTCTTTACCGACGACCAGCCGGCCACTTTCAACAGCACGCCGCGCGGGATCGCGATGGTGATGTTCGCCCAGATGCCCAGCCGCTTGGTCCGCAGCGGCGGCACCGAGTAGATGTAGGTGCAAACCACGGCGACGGCGACGAGCCAGAAGCATTCGTGCCGGCCGCCGGGCGCCACCAGCCAGGCGAGCACGAGCGCGACGGCGTAGCAGATGTTGGTGAACCACCACGCCTGCGCGATCGAAAGACGGCCGCTGGTCAGCGGCCGCTTCGGCTTGTTCACCCGGTCGATCTCGAGGTCGTAGATCTGGTTGAGCGCGTTGTTGCCCGCGTTCAGCACCGCCGCCATCGCCGCGCCGAGGAACGGCGCGACGAGAATCGACGCCGACCATGGCTCACGAGGCGCCGCGCCGATTGCGGTGAGCGCACCCGAGAAGAATCCCAGCGCGGGGGCGACCAGCGTGAACGGCCGGCCGAGATCCAGATATGCGCGCGCTCCGCCCGGGGTCTGCACCCGGACGGCGGAGGCCGGCGTCATGCGATCGCCAGGGCCACCGCGGCGGCGACGGCGGTGTTGATGAAGTTGAGCATGTCGTTGTTCAGGATACCCGGTCCTTCGAGCGTCGCGCCAAGTGCGCTCTCGACCAGCGCGCCTGCCGTGGCCGCAACCACAATGGCCAGGATGGCCGATCCCGGAATGAGATCGACCGCGGCGCCAACCGCCGCCAGCGCCATGGCGGCGAGGATCCCGGCCGCGGTCCCCTCGAGCGACATCGCCCCCGGAGTGCCCGGCCGGACGCGGCTCAACGTCGTGACGAGAAAAGTCGAACGGCCCCACGCCTTGCCGATTTCGCTCGCGACGGTGTCGCTGCCGCCGGCGGACAACGCGGCGACGAGCGCGATCAGCGCCTGTGAGGTGTACGGCGTGGTCAGCGCCACGATGGCCGCGACGGCGGCGACGCCGCAGTTGGCGATCGCGTTGCCGGCGCCGCGGCGTCCCCCGCGCTCTTCGGCAATGCCCAGCACCACCTTGCGCTTCAGCCCCATTCGCGAGGTGATCGACGCGGCGAGGAAGGTGGCGAACAGCAGCGCCCAGGCGCCGCCGCCTCCGCCGACGTAGATGATCGTGCCGACCGCCGCGCCGCCGATTGCCCCCGACACCGACACGCTCTTCGCGGCGTAGCCAAGCACCGCGGTCGCCCCGTTGATGGCGAGCGCCATCGGCAGCGTCGCCACCGCAGCTGTCCTCGCCGCCGTCAGCGATTCGGGCGTCATCAGGCTGCCCACCCACAGCACCGCCGCCGCGGTGGCCGGCACCGACAGGTTGTCGTCCAGTTTCACCGGAATCGACTCGACGAAGCCGGCGAGAATGGCGGCGGCGAGCGGCGCGAGCAGCGTGAATGCGATCAACGGCAGCGGCGCCACCGATGGACGCACCCACCACGCCAGCCCGATGCCGGCAATGCCAGCGAAGACGATGAAGGCGGTCGTGCCGGCGACGGACTTGTCCGGATTCCATGGCAGCCGGCGGCTCGCCGCCGCCCGGTGGCCGACGAGCGTCGCGGTGCCATCGCCGACCGCGAGGATCGCCCACGCGGCCGCGACGATGTCGAGCCGCGAAGGGAACGTCAGGATCAGCAGCAGCACCGATAGCGGGTAGAGAAGGATCCCGAGCGGAAAGCCGCGCGCGACGTCCGACGGGCGATAAATCTGGCGCCCGCCGAGCCGCGGCAGGAGCAGCAGGTTGAAGACCAGCGCGGTGAGGGCGAGCAGCGCGGCCTGCCACCACGTCAGCCATCGCAGCAGGATCGCGAACGCACCCGAGCCGATGTGGACCCACTGCCGCGCGTTCTCCGAGTGCGGGCTCACGAATGCACGCGTTCGGACGGAGAGGCGGGCTGGCGAATCGACGCGATCGTCCTGGCGACGCCGTCTTCGAGCGGCGTCATCGTGTAGCCGAGTTCGCGCGCCGCCAGGCTGCTGTCGAGCGACCAGTCGTGGCGGAAGATCTCGACCGCGCCGCGGGTGATGAGCGGCGTGCCGCCGAACACCGAGACGCGCAGTTCCTCGGCCGCGCCGAGCATCGTCGCCACCGGGAACGGGATGCGCAGCGGCGGCCTGCGGCCGGTGATCTGCCGCACGATGTCGAACAGCCGCTGCTGCGTCGCATTCTCGCCGCCGAGCTCGTAGCGGCCGCCAATCGCTCCGCGTTCGAGCGCCGCGCAGTGCCCGTTCGCGACGTCGTCCACATACGCGTACGACCAGCGGTTCTCCGGTCCGACGAGGCCTGGCAGCTTGCGCTTGAGGTGATCGCCGATCAGCCGGCCGACGAGGTTGCCTTCGGTGAACGTCCCCGGCCCGTAGACGACGCCAGGGTAGACGCGCACGAGCGGCGCGCCGCCGCGGACTGCATCGTCGGCCTCGCGATCGGCAGCAACCTTGGTGCGCTGGTAATCGTTCGCCTCGATCGGCGCCTCGAGATCGCGCGGCGGCAGCGCGACGAACGACGAGGTGTAGAGGACGCGCGGAATCTGGCGCATGCCTGCGACCGCGAGCACGTTGCGCAGTCCCCCGACGTTGACGTCGTCGAAGTCGGCCGGCCGCCGGCGCCAGATGCTGACCAGCGCCGCCGAGTGCGAGACCGCGTCGCAGCCGGCGGCGGCGCGCTCGAGCGCATCGCGATCGCGCACGTCGCCGTCGACGAGCGTGCCGGGGAGTCCGCTCCTGCCCGCCGTTCGCGCAAAGACGACGAGCTGATGTCCGCGCGCCGCAAGGGCGCGCACGACGGCGCGGCCGAGATACCCGGTGCCGCCGGTGACCAGCACTTTCATGACGGTCGACTGCGCCAGTATTCGAGCAGGTCGTCGAGCGTCTGCTCGAGCGGAATCTGCGCGGTCCAGCCGAGCTCGTTGCGCAGGCGGCTCGGATCGCCCAGCAACAGCGGCGTGTCGTGGGGACGGTAGCGCGCCGGATCCACCTTGACCGACACCGGCACCCGCGCGCGCGCGAGCAGGAGATCGAGCAGTTGGCGGATCGTGATCGCGCGCCCGGAGCAGACGTTGTATGGCCGGCCAGGCGTCCCGCGCTCGAGGATCAGCGTGTAGGCGCGCACCGTGTCGCGAACGTCGGTGAGATCGCGGCGCGCCTCGAGGTTGCCGACCGAGATTTCCGGCTGCCAGATGCCGCGCTCGATGTCGGCAATCCGCCGGGCGAAGCCTGACGCGGCGAACTGGGGATCCTGCCGCGGCCCGAGGTGGTTGAACGCGCGCGCGATGGTGACGCCGAGCGGGCCGTTCGATCGGCCCCCGAGCATCTCCTGCGCGAGCTTGCTCAACCCGTAGGGGCTGTTCGGCACCAGCGGATGCGATTCGGTGAGCGCTTCCTCGGCGCCCCTGTAGACGAGCGCCGAGCTCGGCACCAGCACGCGGGCCGGGGCGCCAGCTCGCTCGAGCGCGCGCAGCAGGTGGTGCGTGCCGCGGACGTTGGTCGCCAGCGTCGGCTCGGTCGAGTCCCACGCCCGGCCGACGTGTGCCGCGCCGGCGCAGTGGTAGACCGCCGACGGGCGCAGCCGTGCGATCGCCGATGCGACCGCGTTCGCATCCAGCAGATCGACGGCGTCCCATCGTGTCGATCGAAGGTCGCGCGCCGGCGGATGTCCGGGCCGATGCCAGGCAACGACGTCGGCGCCGGCGTCGACGAGGTGATCGACCAGATGGCTGCCCGCGAACCCGGCCGCGCCCGTGACGAGGACTTCGCCCGACATGTTGTTGGCTCGCCTCGCGCTAGCGCGGCACTCCGCTGAGCCCGCCGTTGAAGGGCGAGAAGTTGCCGATGCCGGCGAGCGTGAACGACAGGAAGAAGCGCTGGTCGAGCGGGATCGGCGAGGCCGACTGGTTGCCGTAGTTGTAGGTCTGATACTGGAACGCGATGCCGCAGCACTGCGCGTTGTAGAACGCCGTCACCCCCTGCTGGGTCATCCGCGATCGCAGCACGTCGTAGGCGAACGTGTAGACGCCGCCGAGGCGGTTGTCGACCGTGTGGGCGTTGCTGTTGAAGTTGATGTAGTGATCGAGCTGCTCGGGGTTGTCGAATCCAGGAAGCCCCGGCACGAAGGCGCGCTTGGTCCAGCCGGCCGAGGTCGTGATCCGGTTGGTCCAGTTGTGGGTGCCCTGCGCCGAGACCTGCCTCAGCTCACTCGACTTCGGGTCGAACTCTGCGCGGACGGTCGCCGTGACCCCATCGATTGGCATCGCGCGGACCGAGAGCACCAGCGCGGAGAAATGGCTCGGGGGTGTCGTCCCGTTGGTGCCGAACTGCGGGTCGTAGCTCGCCGTGCGCTGGTCGGTGTAGTAGCTCTGGGCAATCTCGACCGCGACGATCTCCCGCGCCACGGCCGGCGCACCCGGAAGGAGCTTGCGCTTGGCGTAGAAACGGTTGTTGATGCCGTAGGTCAGGTTGGTACCGCCGACGTACTGATCGATGCCGTCGAACTTGAGGATGCGATTGAAGTTGTCGACCGACGACACGCGCTGCACGGTGAAGACCGGCTCGATGCTGTGCTTGAACTTCTCGGCGTAGCCGCGGTTCGGCGTGTCCCAGACGCGGTTGAACAGCGGCCCGACGAACTGCGACTGGAAGATGAAGACCGGGCGATTGAGCCCCTCGTCGATGACCTTCGACGGCGGAACGGCCGGGTCGAGGCTCGGCGCGTAGCTGCGCGTGTAGTAGGTCTCGCGCCAGGTGATCGTCGAATTCACCGTGAACCACTGCCAGTGCTTGAACGGGTAGCGGATCTGCGGCGCGACGTCGACGCGCCCCTGGCTGGTGTCGACGACGACGTCGTTGTTCGTCTGGTTGCGGAGGACGTGCGCGACCTCGCTGCTGAGCGAAAAGTAGAGCGGCGAGTTCAGGATCGGGCGCTCGTTGCGGCTGAACGACACGCGCGGCCACGTGCCTGACAGGACAGAGCTGGTCGTGCTGTAGAAGTACTCCGAATGATCGAAGGTGGTGTTCATCGAGTACTTGCCCCAGTTGCCCACCAGGTTGCCGCCGTACGAGCGGCTGTTGCGCGACAGATCGTAGATGTTGACGTTGTTGAGCTGAGAGCTCTCGATGCTCGAGAAATAGGAGACGTTGGCCCTGGCCCGCAGGCGATAGGGAAGCACCTGTGTCGCGGTCCCGCGGAGGTCGTAGCTCTGCGAATCGGGCAGGGTGCCCCCGTTGTCGTACACCGTCGCCTTCTGGTCGCGAAATCTCCCCCGGAAGAGCCCGTCGCCGGTGCCGAGGTTATAGCGATACTCGCTGCCGACTTCCTGTCCGGTCTTCGAAAACCAGTCGTGGGTGATCGTCGCATCGTGGCTGCGGTTGATCGCCCAGAAGAACGCGTTGTGAATCGAGTGGCCGTTGAGCGTCGACGAGCCATAGGTCGGGATCAGGAAGCCGGTGGCGCGATTCTCCCGCCTGGTCGGGTAGTACATGATCGGCAGGTAGAACATCGGCACGCCCTTCACCCGCAGCACCGCCTGCTTCAACAGCGTGTAGTGATCGAGGTTGAGGACCACCGTGCCGGCGTTGAGATCCCAGCGCGGCGTCGGCTGGACGCAGGTGGAGAAGCCGCCGTTGGTGATCTTGTATTTCTTGGGGCCGATCTTTTCGATCTTCTCGCCGAAGAAATAGACGACCAGCTCCTGGTTCGTCATCTGCGGCGCGACGATGGTCCCGGGTCTCGCCGTCTGCACCGGCGGCTTGATCGTCGACAGTCCCCAGGCGTTGTAGAAGGTGCCCAGCCGCGTCTCGGTGTCGAATTCCGCCCGCTCGGCCGAAATGCGGTTGTTGCCCTGGGCCATCAGCACGTTGCCGGTCGCGATCGCGCGGTTCTGCCCCGTATACGCCCACACATCGTCGGCGTAGATCTTGGTGTCGCCGCCGCGGTCCATCTCGACGTTGCCGACGAAGTGCCAGTCCTTCTGGTTGTTCGACGCTTCGCGGCTCGTGCTCAGCGTCGTTTCGGTGACCGACGGCGCCGCGGCGGCCGGCGGAGCCGGAGCGGGGACCGCCGGCGCAACAGGGGCGGCGGGAGCGGGCGGTGGCGCCGATGGTGCAGGCGCAGGCGCCTGAGCCTGCGCATATGCGCAGGCGCCGTACGCGATGAATGCGAGCGCGAACAGGAAACGGAACAGGTTCAGCATCCGGAACAATCAGCGGCAGGCGGCGCTCGTCGAAGCCTATCACGTCCCATCGACGAGCTTCAGCACGTCGCCGAGCAGGAAGATCGATCCGGCGACGACGATCTGCGGCGACGCGCGCCAGGCCGCGGCGAGCGCGTCGGCGATGAGCGGCTCGATCGAGATCGGCAGCCCGGGAGCGATGGTCCGCGCCCGCTCGGCCAGCGCCTCCGGCTCGGCAGAACGCGGGTTCGACGCGCGTGTCACGATCAGCCGGCTCACCGCGGGCAGCAGCGCCGTGAACATCCCGGTGACGTCCTTGTCGCGCATCGACGCAAACACGAGCGGCCGCTTCGTGCCGGCGGCCTCGAGATAGGACGCCAGCGCGGCAGCGCCGGCCGGGTTGTGGGCCGCGTCGAGGAGCAGCTCGCGTCCGCCCGACAGCAACCGCGTGTCGAGTCGCCCTGGCCACCGCGGGTCGGCGAGGCCCGCGCCGATTGCCGACGCCGGAACCGCGATGCCATGCGCGTCGACGATCTGCAGCAGCCGCACGGCGATCGCCGCGTTCGCCATCTGGTGCGTCCCGCGCAGGCCGACGGCGAAGCCCGCGGCATCTCCCGGCGCGGCGTGGATCATCGGAGCGCCGCGCTGGCGCGCGACCTGCGCGATCGGCGCCATCGCCTCGGCTGGCAGCGGCCCGACGACGAGCGGCACGCCGGGCTTGATGATGCCGGCTTTCTCGAGCGCGATTTCCCCGAGGGTCGAGCCGAGATACAGCTGGTGATCGAATGCGATCGAGGTGATCGCGGTGGCCAGCAGGTGAGGCGGCGCGACGACATTGGTCGCGTCGAGCCGGCCTCCGAGGCCGACTTCGAGCACGGCGAGCTGGACGTGGGCCCGCCGGAACAGCTCGAAGGCGACGGCTGTCGTGACCTCGAAGAAGGTGGGCTGGACCTCGAGCTCACCGCGCCTACGCAGATCGTCGATCGCGTCGCGCACATCCGCGACCGCGCGCCTGAGATCAACATCGCCGACCGGCCTGCCGTCGATGACGAAGCGTTCCGACAGATCGACCAGGTGCGGCGAGGTGTAGCGCGCCGAGCGGTGGCCGGCCGCGCGCAGCGAGGCGTCCACCATCGCCGTTACCGATCCCTTGCCGTTGGTGCCGGCGACGTGAATCGACGCGAACGCGCGTTCGGGATGCCCGAGGCGGGCGACGATCGCGCTGATGTTGTCGAGGCCGAACTTGATCCCGAACTGCTCGAGGCTGAAGAGATATTGGAGGGGGTCCACAGCAGGATCAGCCAAGACCGGCCACGTTTGCGGCGACAGTCACGGGGAACAGGAGGTCAGGAGGGCAAGAGAAACTTTTTCTCTTTTTGATTAAAAACTCTTGACCGCTCGATCTCCTGTTTGCTTCTGACGGGCGGTGAGGCGTTACAAGAGATCATGCCTGTGGCGCCGGCTCGGCGACGGCGGCGACGGTCGCGGCCACTTCCGGCGCCGTTGCCACCAGCACCTCGGTCTTCGCGCCCATGAAGCGGAGGGCGTTCGCGATCGTCGCCTTCATCTCGCGGCGGTCGACGATCAGATCGATCATTCCCTTCTCGAGCAGGAACTCGCTCCGCTGAAATCCTTCGGGCAGCGTCTGGCGGATCGTCTGCTCGATCACGCGCGGCCCGGCGAAGCCGATCAGCGCCTTCGGCTCGGCGACGTTCAGATCGCCGAGCATCGCGAAGCTCGCGGTGACGCCGCCGGTGGTCGGATCGGTGAGAACCGAGATGAACGGCAGGCCGGCGCGATCCAGCCGCGCCAGGGCGGCGCAGACCTTGGCCATCTGCATCAGCGACAGCGCCCCTTCCATCATCCGGGCGCCGCCCGAACAGCAGACGATCACGATCGGCATCCGTCCGGCGATCGCCCGCTCGATCCCGCGCGCGATCTTCTCGCCGACGACCACGCCCATGCTGCCGCCGATGAAGCCGTACTCCATCGACGCCACCACGGTCGGGATGCGATCGATCGAGCCGGCGGCGACGATGACGGCGTCCTTCATGCCGGTGCTCTCGATCCCGGCCTTGAGGCGCGCCTTGTACGGCTTGGTGTCGGTGAAGACCAGCGGATCGGTGGAGACCAGGTCCTTGTCGTACTCGGTCCAGGCGCCGTCGAACAGCATCCGCAGCCGCTCGGTCGCGTTCAACCGGAAGTGGTGCCCGCACTTCGGGCAGACGTTGAAGTTGGCGGCGAGGTCCTTGTTGTAGATCGCCTGCGCGCAGCCGGGACACTTGACCCAGAGCCCTTCGGGCACCCGGCTCGCTTTTTCCTTGGCCGGCGCGGCCATCGGCTTGCGGGTCTTCTTGAACCAGGCCATCGGAACAGCTTATCAGTGCCTAGTTGCTAGATGCTAGTTGCTGGTGGCTAGCTGGGCGGCGCTAGCCAGGACCACGGCGCCTCGGACCGGGCGCCTAGCTCCTAGCTCCTAGCAACCAGCCCCCAGCAACCAGCCCCCAGCCCCTAGCCCCGACTCGTTCTCGGTACGTAGTACTGCGTCCCCGGGCCCATCGCGCGGATCTGCTTGATCAGGTCGTCGAGCGCCTCGTCGCTGGCATCCGAGTCGAACTGCGACGTCTCCACCACCAGCAGCGGCGTCGCGTTGTAGTGGAAGAAGAAGTGGTGATACGCCTCGTTCAGCTCGCGCAGGTAGTCATCGTCCGGCTGAAAGGCGACCGCCTCGGCATCCATGCGGCGGCTGTGCACGCGGCGCAGCAGGACATCGGTCGGCGTCTGCAGGTAGACCACCAGATCGGGCGGCGGCACGTCTCGCGCCAGCAGCTCGAAGAGGCGCTGGTAGATGAACAGCTCGTTGTCGTCGAGGTTGAGGTAGGCGAAGATCTTGTCCTTGTCGAAGACGTAGTCGCAGATCGTCGACTGGCTGAAGAGGTCGGCCTGGCGCAGCGACGTCTGCTGGCGGTGGCGGTTCAGCAGGTAGAAGAGCTGCGCCTGCAGCGCGGCGCCGGGACGGTCGGCGTAGAAATCGGCGAGGAACGGATTCTCTGCTTCCTCCAGCACGACGGTCGCGTCGAGTCGTGTGCCGAGCCGTTCGGCCAATGCGGTTTTGCCCGCGCCGATCGGGCCTTCGATCGCGATGTAGCGAAACTGCAAGGCGGCCCGATGATATCATCGCGCCGTGAAGATCGATGGCCTCGAGCTGCGCCTGCTGAAGCTCCCGCTCGTACACTTTTTCGAAACCAGCTTCGGCCGCGTCGACGACAAGCACTTCATCCTCGTCCGGGTCGAGAGCGACGGCGCGAGCGGCTACGGCGAGTGCGTCGCCGAAAAGGATCCGTACTACAGCTCGGAAACCAACGACACGGTCTGGCACATCATCGCCGAGTTCATCGCGCCGCGGCTGCTGGGCGCCGAGTTCGCGCACCCGCGCGAGGTGTTCCCCGCGCTCAAGGCGATCCGCGGCCACAACATGGCGAAGGCCGCGGTCGAGATGGCGATGTGGGATCTCTTCGCGCGGCAGCGCGGCGAGCCGCTGGCGCGCGTCCTCGGCGGCACGCGCGACCGCATCGCCTCCGGCGTGTCGGTCGGCATCCAGCCGTCGCTGGACGCCCTGGTCGCCAAGGTCGAGGGCGAGCTCGCCGCCGGCTACCGCCGGATCAAGATCAAGATCAAGCCGGGATGGGACGTCCGGCCGGTGGAGCGGCTGCGCGAACGTTTCGGCGCGATCCCGCTGATGGTCGACGCGAACGCCGCCTATCAGCCCGGCGACGCCGATCACCTCGCCGTGCTCGACGCCTTCGACCTGATGATGATCGAGCAGCCGCTCGACTACGACGACGTGGCGGAGCATGCGGCGCTGCAGCGGCGGCTGAAGACGCCGATCTGCCTCGACGAGTCGATCAAGACCGTCGGCATCGCCCGCGAGGCGATCGCCGCCGGCGCCTGCCGCATCATCAACATCAAGCCGGGGCGCGTCGGCGGGTTCGGCGAGTCGATCCGCCTGCACGACCTCTGCGCGTCGCACGGCATCCCGGTGTGGCACGGCGGGATGCTGGAGTCGGGCATCGGCCGCGCCGCCAACATTCACCTGTCCACGCTGCCGAACTTTTCGCTGCCCGGCGACGTCGCGGCGAGCCGCCGCTACTTCGATCCGGATCTCATCGAGCCGCCGATCGAGGTCGCCGCCGACGGCACCATCGCCGTCCCGACCGGTCCCGGGCTCGGCGTGGCGATCCGCGACGATCGCGTCGACGCCGCGACGATCAAGAAGACGATGTTCAGGGCGCAGGTCTCAACGCTCGGCGCACCCTGACTTCGTAGTGTCCGGCTTCAGCCGGACCGTAATGGTCCGCCTGAAGGCGGACACTACGATTGTTCGAATGTGATGAAACGCATAGCGATCGCGTGTCTGCTCCTGGCCGCCTCGGCGTGCGCGAGCAGCGCGCCCAAGCCGGCCGTCGCGCCGCCGTCTCCGCCCGGCGCCTCGTTCGAAGAGAAGATGGCGTCGATCCTCAGGCTCGAGGATCAACGCGTCCTGCGCGATCCGGCGCCGCCCGCTCCACCGCCCGCTCCGCCTCCGGCGCCGGCACGAGGCGGACGACCGCCTGCGGCCGCGCCACCTCCGCCGCAGCCGTCGCCTCCACCTGACCTGACGCGGCTCCTGTCCGACCGGGAGGCGCGCATCCGCCGCCGCGCCGCGCTGGCGATCGGCCGCGTCGGCCTGTCCGAAGGCATACCACCGCTCGTTGCGCTGCTCGACGATCCCGACGCCGAGGTGAAGCAGATGGCGGCGTTTGCGCTCGGCCTCATCGGCGACCCCAGCGCACGCGAGCCGCTCGTCCGCGCGCTGGCGGATCCGTCGCCGCTGATGCAAGGCAGTGCGGCCGAGGCCCTCGGCCTGATCGGCGACGCGGCCGCTGCCGATGCGGTCGGGCGCTTCCTGGCCCAGGTCGTTCAATCGGGGGCGCTCGCGCAGACGCCCGGTGAAGAAGACGATGGGCGTCGCGATACGCCGACTGCGGCGGCACGGCTGGCGATCTATTCGCTGGTGCGGCTCAAGGGCTACCAGCAGCTGGCGGCCGCGATCCTCGATAGCAGCTCGCAGCCGCGCGTGAAGTGGTGGCCGGTCGCCTACGCGCTGCAGCGGCTCGAAGACAAGCGGGCGCTGCCGGCGCTGCTGACGCTCGCCCGCGATCAGAACGCCTACACGCGCGCGTTCGCGGTGAAGGGGCTGGCGGCGATCAAGGATCGAGCGGCGCTGCCGGTGCTGATGCCGCTGCTGACGAGCGGCGAGCGGTCGGTCCTCATCCAGACGATTCGCGCGCTCGGCGCGATCGCCGATCCGTCGGCGGCGCAGCCGCTGCTGAAGTTCGTCCGCGATCCGGCCGCCGATCCGCAGGTGCGGCTCGAATCGGTGAGCGCCCTCGGGAGCATCCACGCGCCGGAAGTGGCCGAGACGATGCTCGACGTGCTGGCGGATCCGAGCCCGGCCATTCGCGGCGCTGCCCTGCGGTCGCTGGCGACGGGCGATCCGGAGAACTTCATCACCGTGCTCTCCGGGCTCGACCCCGATCCTCACTGGAGCGTGCGCGCGGTGCTGGCGACCGTCCTCGGCACGCTGCCGCTCGAAGCCGCCCTGCCGCGTCTCGAAGCGGCGCTGGCCGACAGCGATCAGCGCGTGATCCCGTCGGTGCTCGCGTCGCTCGTGAAGCTCAAGGCGCCGAAGGCGCCGCAGATCCTGCTCGAACGGCTCAAGGTCGACGACCCGGTGGTGCGCGCGGCCGCCGCGGCCGGCATCGGCACGCTGAAGCCCCCCGCCGGGGCGCCGGCGCTTGCCGACGCCTACAAACTCGGCGAGCGCGACTCGACCTATTCCGCCCGTGCCGCGGCGCTGGCTGCAATCGCGCAGTACGGCGCCGGCGAGGCGGCGCCGGTGCTGCGCAGCGCCTTCGCCGACAAGGACTGGGCGGTCCGCGTCCGCGCCGCGATGCTGCTCAAGGGGCTCGACCCGTCAGCCGCCGCCGATGCCGATCAGCAGATCCGGCCGGCGCCCACCACCGTCGCGCGCGAGGTCTACTCGGCCCCGCGCCTCATCAACCCGTCGTTCTCGACCCAGGTCTATCTCGAAACCGATCGCGGGATGATTCAACTCGAAATGGCTGTGCTGGATGCGCCGCTGACGGTGGAGAACTTCATCGCGCTTGCGCGCAAGGGCTTCTTCAACGGCCTCAGCTTCCACCGCGTCGTCCCCGACTTCGTGGCGCAGGACGGCGATCCGCGCGGCGACGGCGAAGGCACGCCCGGCTACACGATCCGCGACGAGATGAACCAGCGGCCGTACCTGCGCGGCGTGATCGGCATGGCGCTCGATCCCTGGCGCGACACCGGCGGCAGCCAGTACTTCATCACCCATTCGCCGCAGCCGCACCTCGACGCGCGCTACACGGTCTTCGGCCGTGTCATCGCCGGCATGGACGTCGTCGACAAACTGCAGCAGTGGGACGTGATTCGGCAGGTCCGCGTGTGGGACGGGCAGCAGATGACGGATGGATCGGGCGAGCCTGGCAGGTCGCGTGGGCTGAGCCGGTAGGATCGATAGGTCTTCAGGTCATCAACTTCGTCGCGGGCTTGCCGCGCCGAAGCTCGCCGGATTCAATCGAGCGAAGGCGGAAAATTGAAAAGGGGGCGACGGCCGCCCCCTTTTATCGACGGGAGAGGTCGGCTTACCGTTTCTTGCCGGCCTTCTTCTTCCCGCCCTTGGCTTTCTTCGCCATTGTCTGTTATCCCCCCCTTCATGTTGGGATACTGCGCGGGCGCTCACGCGCATCATGTGTGGCTGCCGCCTGGCACGCTCACCCGATGTCGGCCCCCGTCGCTTTTCAGGTACCCCCGCCGCGTAAGCGTCAGGGAAGCGAACTCAACTTTCCAGTCGAGGTTCACTAGGGATGGTCTAAGTGAACCACCCTCATACCAGATGTAGATTATGAACGTCCACGCGCAGGTGTCAAGCACAAATGTGCATCAAATGTCAAAAATTCTTGCTAAACGTGATCGAGAAGTGGGGCGAGTGATCGCGGCGCGCGCGATCACATGCTGGTGCGTAGCTGCTGCTTGTCGGCGTGGCGTTCGATCGCGAGCGCGATCAGCCGATCGATGAGCGCGGGATAGGCGAGACCGCTTGCCGCCCACATCTTCGAGTACATGCTGATCGTCGTGAAGCCGGGAATGGTGTTCACTTCGTTGAGGAAGAGCGATCCGCTCTCGCCGTCGAGCAGGAAATCGACGCGCGCCATGCCGGCGCAGTCGACGGCGGCGAACGCGGCGACCGCGAGCGCGCGGATCCGGTCGCTCAGTGCGGCCGGCAGGTCGGCGGGGATGACGTCGCGCGAGGCGCCGTCGAGATACTTCGCTTCGTAGTCGTAGAACTCCTTCGACGGGATGATCTCGCCCGGGACCGAGGCCTCGGGGGCGTCGTTGCCGAGGACGGCGACCTCGATCTCGCGCGCGTGCGGCACCGCCGCCTCGACGACGACCTTGCGATCGAATTCGGCGGCGAAGCTGATCGCCTTCCTGAGCTCGGCGACGTGCTTCGCCTTCGAGATGCCGACGCTCGACCCGAGGTTGGCCGGCTTGACGAACACCGGAAACCCCAGCCGGTTGACGACGCGCTGGAGGATGCCGCGCTCGTCGCGCTGCCACTCGCGCTTCATCACCACGTCGTAGTCGCAGATCGGCAGTCCCTTCGCCGCGAAGACGAGCTTCATCACCGCCTTGTCCATGCCGACCGCGGAGGCGAGGACACCGGCGCCGACGTAGGGGATGTTCGCCAGCTCGAGCAGGCCCTGGACCGTGCCGTCTTCGCCGTAGGGACCGTGCAGCACCGGAAAGACGACGTCGAGCGCGAGCCCGGAAACGATCGGGTTCTCGTCGTGGCGCTCGATGGTCATGAGCGTCTCGGTGCCGGGGTGGGCGAGGAGGTGCGCCTCACGCGGCGCGTCGGCCGGCACCGGGCCCGCCGAGTCGTCGGCCTTCGCCGCTTCGATGACCGCGGCGGCCGAGATGAGCGTGGGTGCGCGCCGCGGCAGCGACCAGCGGCCATCCTTCTCGATGCGGATGGGGATCGCCTCGTAGCGGTCGGCATCGAGGTTCTTGAACACCGCCGCCGCCGAGGCGAGCGAAACTTCGTGCTCGCCGGACCGGCCGCCGTAGATGACGCCGACGCGCAGTTTTTTCACGGCATGAACCTCATGTCACGGCGATCGCGGCAACGGACGACGATCAACGCAGAACCCGCGGAGCCCGCAGAGGTGTTTCACGACCGGCAGACGGCAGGACCCCGCCTGATAACGAGGCGGCCGCCAGGCCGGCGGAGCCGGCCGTGACGCGGCCGGAGGAACACCGCAAACACAAACCGATCAATCGCACACCGGTTTGTGTTTGCGGTGTTCCTCCGGTCGCGCGCCGCTTCGCGGCGGCGGCCGCCGCATCTCTGCGTGCTCGGCGGTCTCTGCGTTTAAACGTCGTGGCTCTCCTGCCGGGACGCCCGGTGACCACAGGCTAAACTTAGCACGTGTCTTTCGACTTCGAGGTGACGCACACCGACGGCGGCGCGCGCCGCGGCCGCATGCGCACCGCGCACGGCATCGTCGAGACGCCGGCGTTCATGCCGGTCGGCACGCAGGGCGCCGTCAAGGGCGTCACGCATCGCGATCTCGAATCGGCTGGCGCCGAGATCCTGCTGAGCAACACCTATCATCTCTACCTCCGCCCCGGCGACGATCTCATCGCCCGTCTCGGCGGGCTGCACCGCTTCATCGGCTGGTCGAAGCCGATCCTCACCGACAGCGGCGGCTACCAGGTCTTCAGCCTCGCCGCGCGCCGCACCATTGACGAGCACGGCGCCCACTTCAAGTCGCACCTCGACGGATCGGCGCACTCGCTGACGCCGGAGAAGGCGACCGACATCCAGGCGCAGCTCGGGTCGGATATCGCGATGGTGCTCGATGAGTGCCTGGCGCACCCTGCCAATGAGGAGGCGGCGCGCCTGTCGATGGAGCGGACGCTGCGGTGGGCCTGCCGCGCGCGCGATCGCTTCCTCGCGCTGCGCGACGGGCTCGTGCCCGGCGTCGTCGTCTCCAACCCGGGCCAGGCGCAGTTCGGGATCGTGCAAGGCAGCGTCTACCCGGGGCTGCGTGAAGCGAGCGCGCGGCAGACGGTCGAGATCGGATTCGAGGCCTACGCGATCGGCGGCCTCAGCGTCGGCGAACCCCCAGAGGTGATGTACGACATGGTGGCGCGCGCGACGCCGTTCCTGCCGGCCGGGCGGCCGCGCTACCTGATGGGCACGGGGACCCCGGCCGACCTGGTCGAATCGGTCGCGCGGGGTGTCGACCTGTTCGATTGCGTGCTCCCGACCAGGAATGCACGGAATGGCCAACTCTTTACAAGTGAGGGGCGCCTGAACATCAAGAATGCCCGCTACGCCGACGACCCGCGGCCGCCGGATCCGGACTGTTCCTGCTACACCTGCGCCACCTGTTCACGGGCTTATCTTCGACATCTATATCTGGCGAACGAGATCAACGCGGCCACCCTTAACACGTTGCATAACCTCAACTTTTACCTTGACACCCTGCGCCGGATTAGGGACGCTATAACGTTCAGGCGGTTTGACCGTTTCAGGCTGGCGTTCCATCAGAGCTTGTCCCGCCACTCCCACGAATCATGATGTTTCACGCAGCGGGTCGCGCCTTCGCGATGCAGTTGAATGCCGAGGGTGGCAGCGCCCTGGTACAGCTCATTCCGTTCGTCCTCATCCTGGCGATTTTCTATTTCATCATCCTGCTCCCGAGCCGGCGGCGTCAGCAGAAGGTGCAGGAGTTTCTTGAGAACCTGAAGGAAAACGACCGCGTCATCACCACCGGCGGCATCTACGGCCAGATCGCGAAGATCAACGGCGACCGCGTGCAGCTCCAGGTGGCCGACAAGGTGCGGATCGACGTGTCCAAGGCGGCCATCGGCGGCTATCAGGGCCAGCCCCCGGTCGTCGAGACGAGCCCGAGCCCGTAACGACTCAGAGCCGGATGGCGACGCAGCCACCCGGGAGAGCTACTCAGAGATATAGAGAGGCCCGGGTCGCCCGGGGTAATTGCCCATGTCGAACCTTCGCTGGAAGGTCATCACCGTCGTCGCCGTCACGCTGATCTTCTTCGCCGTCGGCATCTATCCGCTGATCGCGCAGCGCTACGGCATCACCCAGCCGACCTGGCTGATAGACAAGGCGCTCAAGCTCGGGCTCGACCTCAAGGGCGGCGTCCACCTCGTCCTGCGGGTGCAGACCGAAGACGCCCTGCGCCTGACGACGCAGCAGGAGATGGAGCGGCTGCGCGAGACGCTGAAGTCGAAGCAGATCGCCCACGGCACGATGGACGCGGTGGATTCGACCCACTTCAAGGTCGAGGGCGTGGCGCCGGCGCAGGACGCGCCCTTCCGCGACGCCGCCGCCGAAGTGCAGGCGAACTTCGACCGCAGCGCCGGCACCAACGGCACCTACATCTTCACGATGAAGCCGAACGTGCAGGTCACGCTGCGCGACGAATCGGTGGTGCAGGCGCGCGAGACGATCGAGCGGCGCGTCAACGAGCTCGGCGTCACCGAGCCGAGCATCGCGCAGCAGGGCACCAACGGCGATCAGATCCTCGTCCAGCTGCCGGGCGTCACCGACGTCAACCGCGCCAAGGAGATCATCCGCTCCACCGGCCTGCTCGAGCTGAAGATCGTCGAGCAGGGGCCGTCGCCGACGCGCGAATCGCTGATGACGAACAACCAGGTGCCGCCGGGGATGGAGATCGTTCCCGGCTCGGCCGGCACGCCCGGCGACGCCGGCAGCATGTTCTACCTGGTGAAGAAAGCCGCGGCCGTGACCGGCAACGACCTGCGCAACGCGCGGCCGTCGCTCGACGAGAACAACCAGCCGGCGGTGGCGTTCACGCTCAGCAACGAAGGCGGGCGCAAGTTCGGCAACGTCACCTCGGAGAACGTCGGCCGCCAGCTCGCCATCATCCTCGACGGCCGCGTCCAGTCGGCGCCGCGCATCGAGTCGCGGATTCAGAGCGAAGGCCGGATCACCGGCAGCTTCACCACCGAGGAGGTCCAGAACCTGGCGCTGATCCTCCGCTCCGGCGCACTGTCGGCATCGCTCACCTACCTCGAGGAACGCACCATCGGCCCGACGCTGGGCGCCGACTCCATCCGCTCCGGCGTGATGGCCTCGGTCGTCGGCCTGCTGCTGGTCGTCGTCTTCATGTTGATCTATTACAAGCTCTCGGGCGTCAACGCCGTGGTCGCGCTGGTGCTGAACCTGATCATCCTGCTCGGGCTGATGGCGTACATCGGCGCGGTGATGACGCTGCCCGGCATCGCCGGCTTCGTGCTGACGATGGGCATCGGCGTCGACTCCAACGTGCTGATCTTCGAGCGCATCAAGGAGGAGCTCGAGGCCGGGCGCGGCGTCCGGGCGTCGATTAACGCCGGCTTCAACCGCGTCTTCTGGACGCTGGTCGACACCCACATCGCGGCGCTGATTTCGGTTGCCTTCCTCTTCCAGTTCGGCACCGGCCCGATCCGCGGCTTCGCGGTCACGCTGTTCTTCGGCCTGCTGTCGAACCTGTTCACGTCGATTTTCGCGTCGAAGACGATTTTCGAGCTGGCGCTCGCCGGGCGGCACCAGGTCAACGAGCTGTCGATTTAGCCATGCATATTTTCAAGAACACTCATTTCGACTTCCTCCGCTGGCGCTGGCACGCGATTGCGCTGTCGTGGGCGATCATCATCGCCGGCGCGGTCGTCTTCTTCACCAAGGGCATCCCGCTCGGCATCGAGTTCGCCGGCGGCACCGCGGTGATCGTGAAGTTCGATCAGCCGGTGTCGGCCCAGGCGGTGCGGTCGGCGCTCGACAAGTTCCCCGGCGGCGCCGAGAACATCGTCATCCAGTCGTACGGCGACCCGGCGCAGAACATGTACATGATTCGCGTGCCGTCGGTCGGCGCCGAGTCGGGCGGGGCGCTGAGCGCGACCAAGCAGCAGGTGGTCGACGCGCTCAACGGCAACAAGGTCGGCAAGTTCACCGAGGTAGGCACCGAGATTGTCGGCCCGGCGGTCGGCCGCGAGCTGCGCAGCCGCGGCCTGTGGGCGACAGTGCTCTCGCTCATCGGCATCCTCGCCTACATCGGCTTCCGCTTCCAGTTCAGCTTCGGCGTCGGCGCGGTCGTCGCCACCGTGCACGACCTGCTGGTCACGCTCGCCTTCCTCGCGATCTTCCGCTACGACATGTCGTTGAACGTCATCGCCGCCATCCTGACGATGACCGGCTACTCGACCAACGACACGATCGTCATCTTCGACCGGGTGCGTGAAAACCTGCGCGGGATGCGGCGCGACTCGCTGAACGACGTGATCAACGCCTCGGTGAACCAGACGCTCGGCCGCACCATCATCACCGCCGGCACGGCGCTGCTGACGGCGCTGGCGCTGTTCTTCTTCGGCGGCGAAGTGCTCCACGGCTTCGCCTTCACGATGGTGGTCGGCATCATCACCGGCACCTATTCGAGCATCTTCATCGCCGCGGCGATCGTCAGCCTGTGGCGCGGCAACACCACCCGCGCCGCGACGCGGGCGCCGGCGTCGACCGCGCCGCCGCAGCAGCCGCAGCGGAAGCAAAAGCCGCAGAAAAAAGTGCGGGCATCGTAGACGCTCCCAGCCTTCAGCCCCAGCCGGCCGCGCCCACCTCGAGCGCCCGGCTGACAGCTGACAGCCGAGAGCTGACAGCTGCATGTGACAGCCGAGAGCTGACCGCTGCATGCCCACGCTGCTAAAGGCCGCCGTGCTCGGCGTCGTCCAGGGACTGTTCGAGTTCCTGCCCGTATCCTCGACCGCCCACCTGCTGCTCGCTGCCCGGGCGCTCGGCTACGACGATCCGGGCGGTGTGTTCACGGTGATGATCCAGCTCGGCTCGATCCTGGCGGTGGTGTGGCTGTACCGCGCCAAGCTGATCGCGGTGGCGGCGGCGCTGCCGACGCAGCCCGAGGCGCGGCGGTTCGTGCTGATGATTGCGCTGGCGACGCTGCCGCTGCTCGCGGCCGGCGCGCTGTTCTCGCACTACGTGCGCACGGTGCTCTACGGCAGCATCGTCATCATCGCGCTGGCGTTCATCATCGGCGGCATCGTGATGCTGATCGTCGAGCGCGTGCGGCCGGCACCCGACGCATTCACGGTCGACGAGATCCCGACCGGGCGCGCGGTGGCGATCGGCTGCTTTCAGGCGCTGGCGTTGATTCCGGGCGTGTCGCGCTCCGGCGGGACGATTGTGGCGGCGATGGCGATGCGGGTCGATCGGCCGGCGGCGGCCGAGTTCACCTTCTTCCTGGCGATGCCGGCGATGTCGGCGGCGTTTCTCAAGGATCTCCTCGACCTGCGCGGCCACGTCGGCGGCGCGCGGGTGCTCGAGATCGCGGTCGGCTTCGTGATGGCGTTCATCGCCTCGGCGGTGGTGGTGCGGCCGTTCGTCGGCTTCGTGCGCCGCGCCGGATTCGCGCCGTTCGCCTGGTACCGGATCGTGTTCGGCGTCGGCTTGCTCGCGGCGCTCGCCGCGGGATGGGTCTAGCCTGATGCAGTGGCTCCGACGCAGCTTCATCGCCGGGTTCTTCGTGGTGGTGCCGCTGTTCATCAGCGTTGCCGCGATCGTCTGGATCTTCGGCCTGGTCGACGGCTGGACGTCGCCGCTCTACGAGCGGCTGCTGGGGCGGCGGATCACCGGCCTTGGCCCGGCGACCACCGCGGTGGTGATCGTGCTGGTCGGGGCGATCGCCCGCAACGTCATCGGCCGGCGGGTGCTGCAGCGCGGCGAGTCGTGGCTGCTGAAGGTGCCGGGGTTCCGGGCGATCTACGCGCCGGTCAAGCAGTTGATCGCCGCCTTCTCGCCCGACAACGAGTCGGGGTTCAAGCGCGTGGTGATGATCGAGGACGCCAAGCGCGGATTCGTGCTCGGCTTCCTGACGCGGGAGTTCTCCATCGATCGGGGTCGTGGGCCGGAGTCGATGCTGGCCGTCTACGTGCCCACCAACCACCTCTACCTCGGGGATATCGTCATCGTCGACCCTGCGCACGCGACGTTCCCCGATATCACCGTCGAGGACGGCATCCGGATTTTCTTGACCGGCGGCATGGCGCTCCCGACCCGGCTGCGAATATAATCCCCCGTTTGCGCGAGGTTCAATGATTGTGACCGTACATAAACTCCTCGGACGTCTGATGATGCCGGTCCTGGGCATCATCCTGTGCGGCGCGATGTTCGCGCTGCCGCGTCCGCTCGAAGCGGCCCAGCCGGGACAGACCGAGGTGCAGCGCGAGGCGCCGGTGCATGCGGGCGGCGAAGCCAGCCTGGTGCTGCCCGATCTGTCGACGGTCGATTTCCGCGGCATCAACGGCCGGACGCTGCTGATGGGCGGGCTGGTGATCTCCGGGCTCGGGCTGCTGTTCGGCCTGCTCACCTTCACGCAGCTGAAGAAGCTGCCGGTGCACGCCTCGATGCTCGAGGTGTCGGAGCTGATTTACGAGACCTGCAAGACCTATCTCATCACCCAGGGCAAGTTCATCCTGATCCTCGAGCTGTTCATCGGCGTCATCATCGTCTTTTATTTCGGCGTGCTCGAGCGGCTCGAGGCGACGCGCGTGCTGATCATCCTGCTGTTCAGCCTGATCGGCATCGCCGGCAGCTACGGCGTCGCCTGGTTCGGCATCCGGGTCAACACCTTCGCGAACTCGAGGGCGGCGTTCGCCAGCCTGCGCGGCAAGCCGTTCCCGATCTACGCCATCCCGCTGCGCGCCGGCATGAGCATCGGCATGCTCCTGATCAGCGTCGAGCTGCTGCTGATGCTCTGCATCCTGCTCTTCATCCCGGGCAATCTCGCCGGCCCCTGCTTCATCGGCTTCGCGATCGGCGAGTCGCTCGGCGCCGCGGCGCTGCGCATCGCCGGCGGCATCTTCACCAAGATCGCCGACATCGGCTCCGACCTGATGAAGATCGTCTTCAACATCAAGGAAGACGATGCGCGCAACCCGGGCGTGATCGCCGACTGCACCGGCGACAACGCCGGCGACTCGGTCGGCCCGAGCGCGGACGGGTTCGAGACCTACGGCGTCACCGGCGTCGCGCTGATCTCGTTCATCCTGCTCGCGGTCGCCGAGCCGCGGATGCAGGTGCAGCTGCTGGTCTGGATCTTCGTCATGCGCATCATGATGATCGTCGCCAGCGGCCTCTCCTACTTCGTCAACGAGGCGATGGCGAAGGCGCGCTATGGCGGCGTCGACAAGATGAACTTCGAGGCGCCGCTCACCGTCCTGGTCTGGCTCACCTCGATCGTCTCGGTCGTCATCACCTACATTGCGTCCTACTTCCTGATTGCCGATCTCGGCGACGGGTCGCTGTGGTGGAAGCTGTCGACGGTCATCACCTGCGGCACGCTCGCCGGCGCGATCATCCCGGAGGGCGTCAAGGTGTTCACCTCGACCGAGTCGGGCCACGTGAAAGAGGTGGTGATCTCGTCGCGCGAAGGCGGGCCGTCGCTCAACATCCTCTCCGGGTTCGTCGCCGGCAACTTCAGCGCCTACTGGCTGGGGATGGCAATCGTCAGCTTGATGAGCATCGCCTACCTGGTCAGCAACGGCTTCAACCTCGGCGACGCGATGCACGCGCCGGCGGTGTTCGCCTTCGGCCTGGTCGCGTTCGGCTTCCTCGGCATGGGCCCGGTGACGATTGCGGTCGACTCCTACGGGCCGGTCACCGACAACGCGCAGTCGGTGTTCGAGCTGTCGGTGATCGAGAGCATCCCTGGCATCAAGCAGCAGCTGAAGCGCGACCACGGCTTCGACGTCCACTTCGAGCGGGCAAAGGATCTGCTCGAGGAGAACGACGGCGCCGGCAACACCTTCAAGGCGACGGCGAAGCCGGTGCTGATCGGCACCGCCGTGGTCGGCGCGACGACGATGATCTTCTCGATCATCTTCCTGCTGACCTCGGGGCTGACCGCCAACATCGAGAAGCTGTCCTTGATGCACCCGCCGTTCTTCCTCGGGCTGGTCACCGGCGGCGCGGTGATCTACTGGTTCACCGGCGCCTCGGCGCAGGCGGTGACGACCGGCGCGTATCGCGCGGTGGAGTTCATCAAGGCGAACATCAAGCTGGATAGCGTGGAGAAGGCGTCGGTCGCCGACAGCAAGAAGGTGGTCGAGATCTGCACCCGCTACGCGCAGAAGGGGATGTTCAACATCTTCCTGACGGTGTTCTTCTCGACGCTGTCGTTCGCCTTCCTCGAGCCGTACTTCTTCATCGGCTACCTGATCTCGATTGCGCTGTTCGGCCTCTACCAGGCGATCTTCATGGCCAACGCCGGCGGCGCCTGGGACAACGCGAAGAAGATCGTCGAGGTCGAGCTGAAGATGAAGGGGACGCCGCTCCATGCGGCGACCGTGGTCGGCGACACCGTCGGCGATCCGTTCAAGGACACCTCATCGGTCGCGCTGAACCCGGTCATCAAGTTCACGACGCTCTTCGGGCTGCTAGCCGTTCAGTTGGCGGTGAAGCTCGCGGCGGAGCAGGGGCCCGCCCTGAGCCACGGACTCGCGGCGGTTTTCTTCGTGCTTTCGATGGTTTTCGTCTACCGTTCGTTCTACGGCATGCGCATCGGGTCGGGCGGGCTGCACGCCTGACACCTTATATATAGGGGCGGCTGGCGCGGCAGAGCGCGACATTTATGTCGCCGGATGTCGCAAGCCGCCGGCGGCGCTGGCCCGAGGACAGAACCGGATGGCCATTTCGACAAAACCGGTGTCTAATCCTTCGGGTCTTGCGTTGACTCTCAGTTTTTGGACTGACTATAATCGGCGTCTTTCACGCCGGTCGTTTTGAAACACTTTCGAGGAGGAACGCCGCTGCGCCCCCGCGCGACGGCGTAAGGAGAACAGCCCGTGCCACGTGACATGTTCGGCGATGTCGTCACGCCGTCGATCAAGGTGGGCAGCCAGAAGTGGTATACGGTCCCGCTCTCGATCATCGTGCATACGGCGATCATCGGCGCGATCGTCATCATCCCGTTGATGGCGGCCGACGTGCTGCCGACCCCGCCGTCGATGATGGCGTTTGTCGCTGCGCCGCCTCCACCGCCGCCGCCGCCACCACCGCCGCCGCCGCCGCAGGCCGCGGCCGCGCCGAAGCCGGTGATGGACGTCAACCCCGCGGCCGCGCCGGTCGAAGCGCCGAAGGAAATCAAAGCTGAAACGGGCATCGAGCAGGGCGTGAAGAACGTCGTCGGCGGCGTCGAAGGTGGCGTTGTCGGTGGCGTCACCGGCGGCATCGTCGGCGGCCTCGAAGCCGCGCCGCCCCCGCCGCCGCCACCCCCGCCGCCGCCCGCGCCGGTCCGCGTCGGCGGCAACATCCGGCAGCCGACCAAGGTGAGGGACGTCAAGCCGGTCTATCCGGCGATCGCGCAGTCGGCGCGCGTGCAGGGTGTCGTCATCATCGAGGCGACCATCGGACCCAACGGAGCGGTGCAGGAAGCGAAGGTGCTCCGCTCGATCCCGCTGCTCGACGCGGCCGCGCTCGAAGCGGTGCGCCAGTGGCAGTTCACGCCGACGATGCTGAACGGCGTGCCGGTCCCGGTCATCATGACCGTGACGGTGAACTTCACTTTGCAATAACTTTTCAGTCGTCGAATTTTCGGACTTCGAGCTCGGCTCGATGGAGGATGGACCGTGGATTTAATGCAGATGTGGCAGTCGATGGGGTTCGTGGCGAAGGCCGTGGCCTTCATTCTCTTCTTCATGTCGATGTGGTCGTTCGGCGTCGCCATCGAACGCATCTTCACCTACACGCAGGCGCGCAATCAGTCGAAGCTGTACGCGCCGCAGGTGGCGAAGCACCTGAAAGAGGGGCGGCTGAAGGACGCGATCGCCCTGTCCTCCTCCAAGAACTACCGCTACAGCCACCTGGCGAAGGTGGTGCTCGCCGGCCTGCAGGAGTACCAGTTCCAGCAGGAAAGCGGCAGCAGCCTGACGCGTGAAGACCTGATGGACACCGTGCGCCGCTCGATTCAGCGCGCCTCGGCGCTCACCGCGTCGGACCTCAAGAAGGGCGTTTCGGCGCTCGCGACCATCGGCTCGACCGCCCCGTTCGTCGGCCTGCTGGGCACGGTCGTCGGCGTCATCAACGCGTTCCAGGGCATCGGCGCCAGCGGCTCCGCCGGCATCGGCGCGGTGTCGGTCGGCATCTCGGAAGCGCTGGTCGAGACCGCGCTCGGTCTCGTCGTCGCCATCCCGGCGGTGTGGTTCTACAACTACCTCAGCGGACGCATCGAGTACTTCAACGTCGAGATGGACAACTCGTCGTCGGAGCTCGTCGACTACTTCATCAAGAAGACGGCCTAAGAACGGGTTCTTAGGTTCTGGGTTCCGGGTTCCGGGTTTCGGGTTGGTTCGACCCGACCGGAACCCGGAACCCGAACCCTGAACCTCTGATTCGCAGTCAGGAGATTTAGCTATGGCAATGGATCTTGGCGGCGCCAAGGGCGGGGTCAAGTCCGATATCAACGTGACGCCGCTCGTCGACGTCATGCTGGTGCTCCTCATCATCATGATGCTGGTCGCGCCGATGTTGCAGCAGGGCGTCAGCGTCAAGCTGCCGACCGCGACCAACACGGTCGACAAGCCGGAAGTGCAGGGGCAGACGGTGGTCGCCATCGGCCGCGACAAGGCGATGTACCTGAACGCCAAGCCGGTGCAGGAAGGCGAGATGGCGACCCGGGTCAACGAGCTGCTCGAGAACAAGACCGAAAAGATCGTCCTGATCAAGGCCGATGAGGAGGTCGAGTACGGGGCAGTGATGGCGGCGATGGACCAGCTGCGGCAGGCGGGCATCGAGGACATCGGCCTGATCACCGAGCGCAAGAAGGGCGCGGAAGGCGCGGGAGGCAAGTAATGGCACACGCGCATCATCACCTCGGCGCCGACAAGGTCGTCAAGGCGGAGGTTCCGCACGCCAGCTCGGACATGAACGTCACGCCGCTGATCGACGTGCTGCTCGTGCTGCTGGTGATCTTCATGGCGGCGCTGCCGCTCACCCAGAAGGGCGTCGACATCAACCTTCCGGCCGAGACCAAGCGCACGACCGATGTCACCCCCGACGTCAGCCAGATCGTGCTGAACTACACCGCCGACAAGCGGATCTCGGTCAACAACAACGACATCGGCATCAACGAGCTCGAGACGCGGCTCCGCAACATCTACGAGCAGCGCAAGGACAAGACGATGTTCATCATGGCGGCCGGGACGCTGCGCTACAAGGACATCATCGACGTCATCGATGCTGCCAAGGGCGCCGGCGTCGAGAAGGTCGGCATCGTCACCGAAGGCATGCGCAAGGCCGGCGGCGCGTCGACCAGCAACTAGCGCCCCGAACGCGGAACCGAGAACCCAGAACCTCTCCAACGGCCGCTCCTGATTCAGGGCGGCCGTTTCGTTTTCCGGTGTCGATACGTGTGGAGCCCACGCATGCCACACGCGCACCGACACCACGGCGCCGACACGATCGTGAAAGCGGAGATGCCGCGCGCCCGCACCGAGATGAACATCACCCGCTCATCGACATCCTGCTGGTACTGCTGGTGATCTTCCTCGCGGCGCTGCCGCTGACGCAGCAGGGGCTCGACACCACCGTGCCGCCGCAGACGCAGGCGCCGGACGCGCCGGGCGTCGATCGCGTCGGCATCATCACCGAGGGGATGCGCAGAGCGGCCGCAGCCTCAAAGTGATGAACGCAGAGCTCGCAGAGCCGGCAGAGAAATTCTTGTACGGATTTCTCTGCGATCTCAGCGGTCTCTGCGTTCCCCGTCGTGGGCGATGTGAAGCAGGACTATCCCCGCGCGAAAGTCCGGCTGAAGCCGGACACTACGACGAGAGCGACGGCGCCCGCCGCCGGAAGACGAAATGGGCCGCGACTGCGACGCCGAGAAACGCAAAGGCGAAGACGATGCCCGGCAGCGGCGACGAGCCGAAGATGTAGAGCCACATGCCGAGCGAGACCAGCGCCGGCACCGGGTAGAGCCACATCCCGAAGGGCTTGGGGATGTCGGGCCGGTAGCGCCGCAGCAGCATCACCGCGGCGCACTGCCAGACGAACTGCAGCAGGATCTGCACCTGGATCAGCCAGCTGACCAGCTGGCCGAGCGAGAAGAAGCAGAAGGGGAGCGCCACCGCGCCGATCGTCAGCAGCGAGACGTGCGGAAAATGCTTGGTCGGGTGAACGCGCCCGAAGGCGCGGAAGAACTGGCCGTCCCGCGCCGCCGCGAACGGGATCCGCGAGTAGCCGAGGATCACGGCATACAGCGACGAAGCGGTGACGAACAGGATCAGCGCGGTCATCACGATCGCGGCGGCGCGGCCGCTGGCCGGATCGCTGAACGTCCGGGCGATGAACAGCGACGCGATCGTCCGCGACTCCTGCGCCTCGCGCCACGGCACCATCCCGAGAATCACCGTGCTCATCACCGCGTAGAGCACGACGACGATCACGATCGACAGCACGATCGCGCGCGGCACGGTCCGCTCCGGCGTTCGGATCTCCTCGCCGATGTTGCAGATGTTGTTGTAGCCGCCGTAGTTGTACATGGCGAGCAGGCCGGTGGCCGCCGTCGCGCGCAGCAGGCTGGCATCGAACCGGCTCGCCTCCGGCGGGAAGTCGAACGCCTGCGCCAGCGAGAAGGTGAACAGCCCGGCGACGATCACCCACCCGACCGTCGCCATCACCACGACCAGCATGATGACCGCGAGCCGGCCGATCGATCGGATGTCGCGGTAGAGCAGCGCCGTGACCGCGATGGTGACGGCGGCGGCAACCAGGTTGTGCGCCGACGGACCCATCGCCGTCCAGTAGAACCCGAGGTAGTCGGCGAAGCCGACCGCCGCGCCGGCAATCGACAGCGGCGCGACCAGCATCGTCTGGAAGATGAAGACGAACGCCATCAGCCGGCCGAGACCGAACGGGCGATAGGCCTCCCGCAGGTAGACGTACGGCCCGCCGCTCCCCGGCAGCGCCGCGCCGAGCTCGGCGTAGACCAGGCCGTCGCAGAGCGCCAGCACGGCGCCGAACGCCCAGGCGTAGATGATGTGCGGCCCGCCCATCGCCGTGACCATGAACGGGATGGTCAGGAACGGGCCGACGCCGACCATGCCGATGATGTTGGTGGCGGTGGCCTGCAGCAGCCCCATGCCGCGATCGAGCGTCACCACAGCGGCGCGAGCTCGGCGACGAGGCGTTCCGCGGCGGCCCGATCGGGGACGAGCGGGTTTGCGGCGAGCGCGTCGCGCGCACCCTCAGGTGAGCGAGCCAGCGCGGCGGCGACGGTGCGGCGCTCGTACTCCTTGACCTGCGTCAGCAGCGGCCGGACGCGGTCCGGCACCGGGCCGACGTGCATCGGCAGGGCGCCGTTGGCGTTCACGAGGCACGGCACTTCGACGACATCGCCGTCGAGGAGGTCGGGGATGTTGCCGCGGTTGGCGACGCTGAGCGGGACGATGGTGTTGGCGTTGAAGTGAATCGCGCGCACGACCGAGAGCGCGATCTTGTCGTAGCCGCTCAGCCCGGCGGCGGCGGTCGCTGCACGCGGCGCGCTGCCAGCCTCGATCTGCATGTAGCCGGCGCTGCGTGCGGCGAGGTAGGCGTTGTAAACCGCCACCTGGTCAGTGCCGGCGTTGCTGAGCCTGGCGAAGAGGTCCCGCGTCAGTCCGGCAATGGCCTCGCCGCGCGTCTGGCCTGCCCGCTGGACGTTCTCGAAGGCGCGCTGCGGCTGGTCGTAGTAGTAGACGTACTCGGTCGGCAGCAGCCTCAGGTCGCGCAGCAGGCCGGGGTCGAACAGCGGCACCCGGTAGACCGACCTCAGCCGCTCCGGCTCCTGCCACAGACGGCCGAGCTGGGGCACGCCGCCGCTGTACACCTCGCGCAGCCAGCCCAGGTGGTTCAGGCCAAAGTAATCGAAGTAGCAGCGCTCCGATCGCAGGCCGAGCGCGAGCGCCGTTTCCTCGAAGAGCTCGGTCGGCGTGTCGCAGATGCCGATCACGCGGCTGGTCTCGGTCCGCATCGCCTCGGTGACCATGCCGACCGGGTTGGTGAAGTTGACGATCCAGGCGGCCGGCGCGGCCCGGCTGATCTCGCGTGCGTACTCGACCATCGGCGGGATCGTTCGCGCTGCCATCGCGAACCCCGCCGGGCCGACCGTCTCCTGCCCGGCGATACCATGGCGCTGCGCCGTGCGTTCGTCCCTGATCCGCCGCTCGAGGCCGCCGACCCTGATGCTGGTGAAGACGAACGCCGCGCCGGCGACGCATTCGGCCACTGACGCCGCGATGGTGACGCGCGCGCCGGCGGACATCGCCGCCGCCACGCCGCCGATGATCGGCAGCCGCCCGCGGTCGGAATCGTAGAGCGCGATCTCCGCGATCGGCAGATCGGAGTTGGTGAGCCCCTGGACCAGCAGCGGCGTCCGCACGCCGGCGCCGCCGATGACGGCAATCTTCACGGTTCGGCCTTCATCGCAGCTCGCGCCGCCGCGGCAGCGCCGCGATGCCGCCAGGCGCGAGCGTCGATCGGGCGCCGACGAAGTTGCCGATGCGCAGGCACTCGCGCGGCGCGCGGCCGCGCAGCAGCGCGAAGAGAAAACCGCCGTTGAACGCATCGCCGGCGCCGGTCGTGTCGACGGCGCGGACGCGCGGCGCCGGCGCCGACAGGTCGCCGCTGCCGGCGATCCAGCGGCTGCCCCGGCGTCCGAGCTTGATCACCGTGTTGCGCGTCGCCCGCCGCCAGTGCGCGGCCGCGCCTTCGCTACGGCGCGTGCGCGCGTACAGCGCCGACTCCGCCTCGTTGAGGAACAGGAAGTCGATGCTGCCGACCAGCCGCGCGAACCCCGGGTGCGTGCGCAGCGGCGGGTTCCAGCCGAAGTCCCACGAGGTGGTCGTCCCTCGCGCGCGCAGCCGCTCGACGATCCGCGTCCAGCGCAGGCAGTTGTCCGGCGCGAACGCGAAGTGGATGTGCGCGGCGCGCAGGCGCGCGACGGCCGCTGGCAGCCGGGGCTGCAGCCGATCGTTGACGCCGTTGAAGGTGACGAAGCTGCGCTCGTGCCGCGTCGACAGCGCGACGCTGATCGCGTGCGGCTCGCTCCGCCGGCGGAGGTTGACGACGCGGACGCGCTCGGCGCGGAGGGAGCGCGAGGCCTCGTCGCTCAGCGCGCTGACGACCGTCGCGGTCAGACCCAGGCGCGCCGCGGCCGTCGCGGTGATCAGCGCCCCGCCGCCGATGGTCGCGGTGAAGCGCGAGGTCTTCAGCTCCTCGCCGCTCCGAGGGTGGTGCGGCAGGCCGACGAAGATCAGGTCCTGGAACGCTTCGCCGACGGTGACGAGGTCGATGCGCGGCACGAGGTCGAGAGTATATGCGGGCGGAGGGGGCAAAGAAAAAGGGCCGGAGGATTGCTCCACCGGCCCTGCGGTCGTTCGGGGTTCTGCGGTCGTCGTTCTTCGTTCTGCGTTCTTCGTTCGGCTTCGTCGTTCTTCGTTCGACCCGTCGTTCGGTTTACTGGAACGTGTAGCGGAACGTGAGCATCATGATGTAGACGTCGGACGCCTGGCTTGGATTCGACGCGATGTTCGCCGACGTCTGCTGCGAGTTGGTAATCAGGTTGCCGCTCAGCGTCTGCAGGTTGTACGACAACCGGCCGTTGGCGTCGGCTTGCGGGCTGGTCAGGATCTGCGTGTTGACGACACGCCGGCCGACGCCCCAGTCGCTGTTCAGCAAGTTGGTGAAGTTGGTGATGTCGAGGCGGATCTGTCCGGAGTGCTTGCGGCCGCCGAGGTTCGCGAACAGGTCCTGGCTGATGCTGAAGTCCGTGCGGTGGACCATCGGCAGGAACACGGCGTTGCGTTCCGCGTACTGGCCGCGATGCGAGCGCATGTACTTGTCGGACTGAATGAGCTGTTCGAACGCGGCGGTCTGTTCGGCGGCGGTGTAGGTTCTTCCGGCGACGGTCAGCGGCCTGAAATTCATTTCCGAGGTGTCGCGCGGGATGTAGATCAGGTCGTTGGTCTGGGTGTCGCCGTTGGCGTCACCGGCAAAAACGTAGCTGGTGTTGCCGTTGGTGTGGCCGTCGTAGAACACCGAGAAGGTGGTCGTGCCGAACTTGAGCCACTGAGCCCCGTAGTTTGCCGCCAGGAAGATGCGCTTGCCTGGCGAATTGGCCGAGTAGGCGAGTGCCGGGTTGTTCGGGTCGAACACGATCGGATTTCCCGATCCCCACGACGTGGCTGCCGTGGACGAGGGCTCGACCATGCTCTTCGACACGCCGTAGTTGAACCCACCCTTGAACGAGAAGCCGTGGGTCAGGTTCTTCGTCAGCGCGCCCGAAACGTTCTGCGACCAGTTCTCGCTCTGGTTCTTGATGACATAGGCCGCCGTGACCTGGTTGCCGGGCGTGTTGTTGATCCGCTGGAAGCAGCCGCCGACATTTCCGGTCGCGGCGCATGCCGGCGACGTCGCGGTGGCGACCCAGCGCGGGCGGTTGTCGACGCCGGTATAGGCGGAATTCGCCGCCGGCAGGTTGGCGTTGAGGTAGACCGGCGCGTTCAGGTCGCGGTTGTAGATGTAGTCGAGCGTGCCGATCAGGCCCCACGGCAGGCGGCGATCGACGCCGATATTGGAGCGCCACGTCTGCGGGAAGCGGAAGCCCTGGTCGGTGACGTCGAGCTCGTAGCTGGCCGCCGCGCCGCCCGTCGGCGCCGGCTTGTAGCGATCGGGACTCGGGTTGAACGGGAACGCGGTGGTGTTGTTCGTCTGGGCGAACCCGTAGAGCACGCCGGTGTTGCCGATCTGGTTCGAGATCCAGACGTACGGCGGCTTGCCCGAGAAGAGGCCCGTTCCGCCGCGCACCTGGGTGGCGCCATCGCCGGTCGCGTCCCAGTTCACGCCGACACGCGGCGACCAGTACGGCGTTGTTTCTGGCAGCGCGCCGCTGTTGTATCTCACCGGCGAGCCGTCCTGGTCGCGGAACGTCAGCGCATCGGCCGCCGGGTTGTCGAACGCCGTGTCGCCGAACTTCGGCATGTCTACGCGGAGGCCGGCCGTCACCGTCAGGTTCGCCTGCGGCCGCCATTCGTCCTGGATGTAGGCACCGCCGTAGGTGACGTCGAGCGGCTGCAGCGGCGGCGTCGTCTGGCCCGGCTGCAGGAGGTACTTCACTTGAAAGATGCTGAGCTGGACCGGCGACACCGTACGGTTCGGGTTCGCGAGGTAGCCGTTGGCGTCGGCGTAGAAATCGGCGAGCGTGTTGTAGGAGTAGGCGCTCTGGATGCCGAAGTAGAACGAGTTGTCGGAGTGGAACTTCTCGAGGTTGCCGCCGAAGGTGATCGAGTGGTTCTTCTTGAACATCGTCACGCTGTCCTGCACCTGGAACGTGTGGTAGAAGAGCAGGTTGAACGGCGTGAACGGCTCGGATCCGAACGAGGTCAACGCGCTGCCGTCGCCGGCGCCGATGACGACGAACGGGAACAGGTCGATCTGGGCGCGGCTCTCGTCCTGCTTGGTATAGCCGATGAGCAGGTTGTTCGTCATGTTGCCGAACACCGAGTTCCACTCGCCGACGCCCGACTTGAGGTTCTCGAGAATCGAATAGTTCGAGTTGGCGAAGCTCAGGAAGTTGGTGGTGTTCGTCTGCCGGCTCGTGCCGAGGGCGGCCGATCCGTTCTGGGGAATGTCACTGCTCGAGTCGAGCTGGTTGTAGCGGAAGGTGACCTTGTTGGCGCTGTTGACGTTGTAGTCGCCCTTGAGCATCCACGGCTTGGCGGGCGTTTTCTTCTGGATGTTGTCGAACGGGCCGGTCTCGTAGTTGAAGTTTCTCGACAGGAACTGGCTGAGCGCGGCGAGATCCGACTGGTTGACGCGGGTGGTGTTGCCGCCGACTGGCGCGCCACCAGGGTTCGACGTAAATGTCGTCAGCGGACGCTCGTCGCTCTGTCTTTCGTAGGCGCCGAACGCGAACATCCTGTTCTTGACGATCGGGCCGCCGGCCCACACGCCCGTCGTGCGGGTGTTGAAGATGCCTGGATTGACGGTCAGGCCGGCCGCTTCCTCGCCGACATACGATTCATCCCGGGTGCGATGGTAGACCGAAGCGGTGATCTTGTTGGTGCCGCTGCGGGTGACGGTGTTGATGCCGGCGCCGGTGAAATTGCCCTGGCGCACGTCGTACGGCGCGACGCTGACCTGCACCTGCTCGATCGCCTCGAGCGAGATCGGCGCGACGCCGGTGCGGTCGCCGATGCCGCCGGTGGTGACGCCGAGGCCGAACGAGTTGTTGAAGTACGACCCGTCCACCGTCATGTTGTTCGCGCGGTTGTCCTGGCCGGCGATCGAGCCGTTGCCGCCGTACTGCGGCGTCAGGCGGGTGATGTCGGTGATGCGGCCAGAAATAGTCGGCAGCGTCGCGAGCTCGTCGCGGGTGACCGCCGTGGCCGCGCCGGTGCGTCCGGAGCTGAACACAGGATCGCTCGTGCCGACGACCGTGATGGTTTCGGCAATCGACGCGACCTTCAGCGTGAACGGCACTTCCTGGGAGACGCCGAGCTGCAGCGAGACGTTGTCTTTGACCTCGGTCGTAAATCCGGTGAGCGTCGCGGTGATCTTGTACGGACCGCCGACCCGCATGCCCGGGATGAAGAAGCGTCCGTCCGCCTGCGACACGCCTTCGTAGGTGGTGCCCGAGGGCTGGTGCACGGCGACGACGGTGGCGCCGGGGATCACTCCGCCCTGATCGTCCTTGACGATGCCGGTGACGGCGGCTGTGGTGACCCCCTGCGCGGCTGCCGGGACGGCCGACAGGACGAGCGCCACGAGCGCTCCCATCGCGCAGGCGAGGCGCGACCACTTCAAATGCTTCATTGCTGACTACTCCTGGTGGGAAGAAACCGCTAAAGACCGCCTATTTTACCGCGCGTATGTGACGCTCTTACGACAAAAAGGCCGTCAGGCATTGCGCCTGACGGCCTTCGACTTTCCAGCACAGTGGGATCCGAAGCTTGGAATTCACGTGACTTGAAGTCGCGGCCGCACTGACCCTATAGTGAGTCGTATTAATTTAAATCATACCAACATGGTCAAATAAAACGAAAGGCTCAGTCGAAAGACTGGGCCTTTCGTTTTAATCTGATCGGCACGTAAGAGGTTCCAACTTTCACCATA